>ERZ838483.1303-NODE-1303-length-23016-cov-28.803232_pt1 | contig 23016 bp, 22 predicted proteins | sample MGYA00519939_ERZ838483 | MGnify/ENA primary metagenome ERZ838483 (study PRJEB31850, sample SAMEA3708836) | human gut metagenome | biome: human gut; feature: human-associated habitat; material: faeces | place: China | collected 2014 ... | reverse complement strand
ACCTGTCGGCGTTTGTGCTGGCACTGCCCATGCTGTATATTTTCGGCTGCGGTCTCTATACTCTCTATTGTCAGGAGTGGCTGCAGTTTTTGATCTTGCTGGTGGCAGAGTTTGGCTGCTTTGCGCTGATCTTCATGGGGGCTTTGATCGTGGACGCGGCGGAGCGTTTTAATGGCTGGGTTGCCGGATTGTGAGGGATTGGATGGACACAGATGCTATGACCGACTATTATTGGGAAAATCTGAAAGATATTCTGCAACGACAACTTGCAGACGATGATGAATATCATGCACTGATCCAGAAAAAGATTGCCGCAGAGATTGCGTTGAAAGCTCTTATCGGCGAAGAAGCGTGGAGCCTCTATCTGGAATTGGATGCAATCAGCAACGAATTGGAAAGTGTTCGGCAGGAAGCCATGTATCTGGCAGGTGCTGCCGATCACGAGAAATTATCCAAATGATCTTGATGCCGCCGATGTGCGGCATTTTTTGTAGGAGGTGATGGCACTGGCAGCAACACGGTTGATTGCGCTGCACAAAAACAAAGGCATGACCGTTGCGGCCTGCCTGAAAAATCGCACGGACTATATCGAAAACCCAGACAAGACCGAGCAGGGACAGTATGTCAGCAGCTATGCCTGCAGCACCCTGACGGCAGATGAAGAGTTTATGCTTACCAAGCGGCAGTACGACCTTGTGAACGGACGCAGGCAGAAAAGCGATGTAATTGCTTATCAGATACGGCAGTCCTTCCGACCCGGTGAGATCAGCGCAGAGGAGGCTAACAAGGTGGGCTACGAACTGGCTATGCGCTTTACCAAGGGCAAGCACGCCTTTGTAGTGGCAACGCACACGGATCGGCAGCACATCCACAACCATGTGATCTTCAACTCCACAGCATTGAATGGCAGCAGGAAGTTCCGGGATTTTTTCTTTTCGGCGTTGGCAGTGCAGCGGCTGAGTGACCTGATTTGCTTAGAGCATCAGCTGTCCGTCATTGAAAAGAAGCCCTATCGGGAGCGTCAAAAGCGCATTGTCTACCCGCCGAAAGAGAGCAATCGTGACCGCCTGTGCGGAATCATCGACACCATCCTTGCAGAAAAGCCGGGAGATTACGAAACTTTTCTGCAAAAGCTGGAGCGGCAGGGATATGAGGTGAAACGTGGCAAGTACACGTCGGTGAAGGGCAAGGGGCAGAAACGTTTTATCCGGTTCCGTACACTGGGCACCGGCTATGGCGAGGATGAGATCAAGGCGGTGCTGGAGGGCAAGGTGAAACACCAGCCGTACCAGAGAAAGCAGCCCAAAGAACAGCCCTTCCAGTTGCTGGTGGATATTCAGGGGAAAATGGCAGAGGGCAAAAGTGTCGGCTACAAAAAGTGGGCAACCAAGTTCAACCTGAAAGAGATGTCCAAAACCCTGCTGTTCTTGCAGGAGCAGAAAATCAGTAGCGCAGAGGAACTGCGGGAACGTGCGACGGCGGCAACGGAACGTTATCATGCTATGGGGGATTCCATCAAAGCGGCAGAAGCGAGGTTGACCGAAATCGCCGTGCTGAAAACTCACATCATCAACTATGCCAAGACCCGTGATGTGTACGCTGCTTATCGGAAAGCCGGGTACAGCAAAACCTTTCTGGAAGCCCACCGGGAGGAGATTACTCTGCACAAGGCGGCGAAAGCGGCGTTTGATGAATCCAATTTGAAAACGCTCCCAAAGGTCAAGGAGTTGGATGCGGAGTTTGCAGAACTACTGACCCAAAAGAAAGCAGCCTACCCGGACTACCGCAAGGCACGGAACGAGATGCAAGAACTGGTTCGGGCACAGAAAAACGTGGAGCGATTTTTTGCGGAAGAAAAAACAGTACAGGAGAACGAGCAAGTTCGATAAGAAAAGATTACCGGGATTTGACCGTAAGAGGTCTGCTTCCGGCAATCTTTTTTCCGTTAGTTCAATCTTTAACGGAATTGTTCATCTCTTTCGATTGTGTATGTTCATGCGTTTAACAGGTATCCTATGGAGTGTAAAGAACACGATAGGATGAGGTTGCGCTATGAAAGAGCTTTTTGGACAGAGACTGCGGGAGCAGCGGATAAAGCATGGGTTGACGCTGGAACAACTTGCGGAAAAATCCGAGCTTTCTTCCAACTATATCGGCATGGTAGAACGTGGCTTAAAGGAACCCGGCCTTGCCACCATTGTTAAACTTCTGAACGCTCTGAATATTTCCGCAGACACATTGTTGTGTGATCTGGTTCCCAGTGCATCTCATGTGACCGACGACGAGATCCGCAAGCGACTGGAAGGCTTGACCCCCATCCAGAAAAAAGCAGCCCTCGATTTGCTGGATACCTATATCAGCAATCTCCCCTACCTCACAAACGAAGAATAAATCGCAAACTTTGCAAGCGCATCGGCTGAAATTTAGCCGATGCGCTTTTCTTTTTCATTCCTTTCGGCTATAATCATTCTTATAGGATGTATTATTTCCTAAAGAATTGATTCGGGGGTGTCAAAATGAGAGAACCACGGTACAGCATTTTAGCCGACATTCAGGATGCGATCGAGCGGGCAAAACAAGGGAAGTTGGCATTGTACTGGCAGCGCACCATCCAACGGGAATACCGTTGCAAAAAAGTCACCCCAGCCGAACAGCAGGCGTATGAGCAGCTGCAAAGCATTCTTTCCGAGATTCCGCAATGGAGCGATGTAGAAGATCTGCGCTCCGACATGGAGGAAATTGGCGGCAGGGTCTGGTATTGCCACTACTGGGAGGAGCATTACTCCATGGTGGAGTTGACCGAGGACCGCAACGGAAAATTTAACGTTGACTACGTTTTGGACGACGCAGTGACCCCGGAGGTGCGCCGAGAGGCTGCACTGCTGGCGCAGAAGGAGCTTGCGAAATGTATGCAGGAATGGGGCATTTCGCTTCTGAATGCGCCTGTCCCGGAACAGATGAAGTATGCTTCTCTGACAGAAGCCGCATCTCACCTCATGCAAGTCCTCAATGACCCGGAAAGCATCACAGGGTAAAAAGCGTCCCGCCGGGACGCGCAGCCTGCATTGGAACAATGCAGAACAAAGGGGTTTGGGGCACTTCCCAACAAGCATTTTGCAACGCAAAATAAAGCAGATGTATATACGTCTGCACTGCTTGCCACAACAATGCGTCCTTTTTGTCCGCAGCTTGAAATTTTTAGATTGGAGAAAAACGCCATGCCAACCTTGGAATGGATCGGTAAAAATAAAGTCGTGAACCATCATCAGGAAGTTCCCTTCCGGGTGCTGGAGCGGCAATACAGTTTTGATGAGCAGGGGCAGCACACCGAAAACAACGGCAGTGAGAACATGATCATCCACGGCGATAATCTTGAAGCACTGAAAGCCCTGTTGCCGCAGTATGAGGGCAAGGTGAAGTGCATCTATATTGACCCGCCCTACAACACCGGCAACGAGGGCTGGTGCTACAACGATAATGTCAGCGATCCCCACATCCAGAAATGGCTGGGAGAAGTAGTGGGCAAAGAGGGCGAGGACCTGACCCGTCACGATAAGTGGCTCTGCATGATGTACCCCCGGCTGATGCTGCTGCAGAAATTATTGACAGATGATGGCGTGGTCTTTATCAGCATTGCTGGCTCTCATAAAAGTTTACTGGAGCTTGGCAACAATTTCATCGGCGGACATACCGCTGGCAAGCAGCTTTTTCAATACGGATTCTGCTTCAGCCTTTTTGGCTTCTTCTGCGGCCTTTTTTTCGGCAGCAACCTTTTTTGCTTCTGCTTTAGAAAGTTCCTTTGCTGCAACCTTCAAAGCAGATTTTTTACTTTTCAACTGTTCCTTCAGTGTGCTAATGTTGTCAGACAGTGCGGCAATCTCGGTTTCAATTTGTTCCTTGGCTGCGGTCTTTTCAGCAACAATAGCCGCATAGTCAATATTTGCTTTCTTGGTACGCACTGCATTCTTGCTTCCTTTTGGTCTAGCCATAATAGTCCCTCCATCTAGTATTGGAATTTAGCTAATATAAGTATATTCTTTCTGTCTCGAAATAGCAATGCTTTCTTAGACAATAAGAGCGGAGCCTTTTGCAAGGCCCCGCTCTTATTGTTGCCGTTAAGCAGAAAATGAAAATGAAGGAGATTTATCTTTCAAAACCGCCTGTGGACTGCTGCAGCGATGGGAAACCATAACAAACCCATCAGACAGGCTTTGGAAGAAGCAAAAAGGCTTGGGAGAAATGTACTGTCACAGGTTGATGGCGACCCCAAGGATCACGAACAGAACCGACAGACAGATGCAGCTTACCCCGTTTCTTCGTTCCGTGAAAGCGTCCAAGGAGCACTTCGCACGCTGCTTTGCCTGTTCCAACTGGGATGCTCCTGCATAAGCGGAGAATCCGGCACAAATCAAAAGTATCAAACCGATCCAGATCATCATAAGCATTTCTCCAAATGGGATATTATCATTCTACGCCCAGAGCACGCAGGCTCTCGGCAAGGGCAGGAACATCCATGTTGAACACGATGCCTGCCATGTTTTCGTAGAGTGCGCCCTCCACGTTGATGGGTGTATCGTCAATAAAGATGCATTCCTCCGGGCGAAGGTCAAACTTATGCAGGAAGGTGCGGTAGATCTGGGGGTCTGGCTTCAGTAGCTTGACTTCTGCGGAGATCAGGGCACCGTCCATCAGCTTGCTGGCTTCTGCCCGTGCCCAGTAGATAGGCTGACGGGTGGCAGCGTTGGAAAGTAGGTAGAGACGGTAGCCCTTTGCTTTCAGTGCCTGCAAAAGCTCCAGCATTCCCTCCACCGGCACGATGGGGTCGTCCCACTTTTCGATCAGCCCACGGGCTGCATCATGCAGATACTCCGGCAGGCGGGGCAGGATGCGCTGCTCTGCGATCTCCTCGTCGATGACACCCCGGTCCAGCATGGTCCACTCCACCGAGCGGAACACCTCGTTGCGGATCAGCTTGCGGTCCTCGCCGGTGAGGGAATAGCGGTTCATAAACAGCTCCGGGTCAAACCGAACCAGAACGTTTCCCATATCAAAAACAATATTTTTTATCACGAATATACCCTTCCTGTTTTGCCAGTTGGTTTATGACTGCCACCTTATTTCACAGTTCATACAACGACCTTCTATTTATCTTTCAAATGTTGTATGTAATGTTATAGAGTAGCTTTCATTGGGAGCGATGCAAGCCGCTGCCGCATGTTCATTCCACTCGGAGGTGTCAGTCTCTGCAGCTGGGAGACTCTGCCACGGCTCAATGCAGATAAATCGCATAGGTTTCGTAGGTGCACTCCAAAGTAGCGTATACGGATATTCCGAAATATCGCAGATGATTTTTCGCTCAGAATTCTTTTCATATATTCCAATCGTTTTGGAACGGAGTCCGGCGAGACAGAAACTATCATTATCAAACAGCGTATCCGTCAGTGGAATCGCCTGCGTATTTTTCCATTGATAAAAACTTTTTCCAGAGAGCAGACCATGAGGAAGACAATCCAAAATGATTGGGCTTTCCTCTTGCTCAAACCGAATCTCATAATCCGTAGTTGTGTGGTTTTCATCAAACGGAATATTAAATCCCGGATGAAAGCCAATTCCACACCGCATATTCTCGTCGCCGCAGTTTTTCACATGGACTTCATGGTGGAGCGTATGCCCGTCAAGAGTGAAAACACTTGTGAATTCAAAATCAAACGGAAATCGCAGAGTTTTCGTTTCTTCGTCTGCTCGGAACATCAGTTGAGCAGAAATTCCGTTATTCTGCTTTAAGATATGCTCCAGATCACGAATAAAACCATGCTGTCCACCGCTATAGTGCTTCCCGTTATGAATCAATTCACCATTGGCAAGTCGTCCAGCCCACGGAAACAATACTGGAGAATGACGATCCCAAATAGCAGGGTCAGCCTGCCAGATAAGCTCTTCACCTTTGCTATTTTTTACACTGACAACCTCTGCACCATGCGTATCAATTGTCACGGTCAGAAATTCATTGCTGATGGTCGTTTGCATAAACTGCCTCCATTATTCTGTAACAATGTCCGTATCCGATATGAGCTGCTCGTCACAAGAATTTGCGACAATGGGACGTTCAAATCCTTCAATCGTGTTTCCGCTGATAGTACAATTGTCCAAAAGATACAGGTCTATTGCTTTTCCACCATTCACACCTTTCAGTGTGTTGTCCTTGATGGTAACATTTTTGATATGCTTCGGAGATTTATTGTTTGTGGTAATCTCCAAAACGGTCGCCTTCGGATCACTGACATCAAATGTATTGCCTTCGATGGTAAAGTCTGTTGTGCTTTCTGCACCCGTTGGGTCGATGAACGAACCATAGGTATCAGCCAAAATTCCGTAGCGGTCGATCTGCTCCGAATCCGAAGTAATGGTGAAGATATTGTTACGGATGGTAATGCGGTCATAGGCCATGAAATGAATGGCAGTATAAGCGGCATTATCAAATGTGCAGTCCTCAATTACGATATCAGAGCATTTCACCCCTGCCTGCTGAGAGTGTGTTCCGATGGCCGCCATATAGTGCGGCGTGTTTTCACTGCCACCAAAATAACAGTTGCGAATCGTGACATTCGTAGAGGGAGCTTTGTTCTGCACTAGCGTATAGGGATAACCCTTTACCGTACCGGGTTCGATTTGAAGAAGCTCGCGCGTTTTGTCGCCGCTTCCACGGAAGGACTGGCCTTCAAAACGGCAGTTTTCAATCAGAACATTGTCCGAGCCAGCAACCTGAATCACGTGTCCGTTGTAGCAATCCCGGAAAGTAATATTGCGGATCGTGATATTGCTTCCGTAACCGATGCCAAGAGCGTTGATGGACTCCGCATTGGGAAGATTTTTTGGCGTTCCGGATTCATCCAGCTGACCGTTCATATCCCAGATGCCACCTTCGATGATGATATTGCTGTTGCCTTCAGCCTTGTTGTGCTTATAAGGGTGGTTGTAGGCCATCATGGGATTCTTGTCCTGACTGCAGTTTAGCAGAATTGCATTATCGCTCAGTTTGAATGTCATATTTTCTTTGAACACGATTCGACCTGCCAGCGGATATGTTCCGTCCTGCAAAAACAGCACGCCATCATCAGGCAGTTCATCAATTGCCTTTTGAAGCACTTCGGTGACATCGGATATCGTGTTCAAATCTATTTTATACTTTTTCACAAAGTCCACTTCTTTGCTCTGGCTACATGCACTAAAAAGGATGCAGTTCAGCAACAGAAATACTAAAACAAAAAGCTTTTTCGTCTTGAGCATAAAAATACCTCTCTACAAATTGGAAGCGTCTTCGTTAAAAGCAAGGCATCACGATAGGCGTTTATAGTTCTTCGATAAATTTTAAATGCGGAATATGCCGGAGCGTATCTATCATACTGTCATGAGGACGATGTTCAAGGCTGCGAACGGTGACAACAAACGCAACACTGTTGATCGAATTGGTTCCGAGATAGTCCGGCTCCATCTGCAAGTTGCTCATGGTCAAACCGGCATCACGCATAAACTCGATAAACTCGCCCATATACTCACGATTTTCAAGCTCGACGTAGATGTCAATGACACTCGTATGCTTCCGTGTAAAGTAGTCCATGTTCTGCATGAGCGACAACACAATGAAAATCAGGATGCCGCCTGCAATGGCAACTTCGTAAAAACCGATGCCAATAGCCAGACCGATGCAGGCTGCTGCCCACAAGCCGGCAGCAGTTGTGATGCCTCGAACCTGGTTGCGTCCAGTTTTCATAATCGAGCCAGCACCAATAAAGCCGATGCCCGAAAGGACCTGCGCACCCATACGAACCGGATCGCCCGTGTTCATACACTGGGAAACATATTGATTCGTCATCATCACAACGGTTGACCCCAGACAGACGAGGATATAGGTGCGAAGTCCCGCAGGTCTGCTTTTCCGTCCGCGCTCTAAGCCCAAAACTCCGCCAATGACGATAGACAGAAAAAGTCTGAAGAAAATCGTTCCGTATGTTATTTCGCGTATTGTATGAAGATTCATCAGGGTTCACCTAGCTTTTAACTATATTTTTCCCAAATTTTACATGATGGGTAAAAAGAAATGTGTTCTGCCTTACCTAATCATTGGCAGAACACATTCTTTTCAGTATTACACGCTTGTGACGACTTGGAAACCAGCTTCTTTTATCTGGCTCATAAAATCGCCACCAAAGTGCATACAGTAGACCCGATTTCTCATTTCAGGCGGAATGTACTCACATAGCCGTTTCAGAGAACAATGCGACGGACTTTCCTTCGTCAAAAATGTGCAATCGTGATAAATAACCTGAATTTTTCCCTGCTTGAACTGCTGAAGGATATCGTCTGAAAGTTCCGAAGCATCTGCACTGAAATAGATGGTTTCGTCCTCATCGCGAATCAGAAAACCGCAGCACTTCATATCAGAAGCATGCTTGACGGGAACAGCCTCCACATGCAGACCATCCTCAAAAATTTGGGTGTAATCTGTCGTGAAATCGTACATATCAGCAGGAACACCCATGAGCTTCAAGATTTCAACTACGGTATCATCTTGTGCGATGACTGTGATACGTTTTTGGAGAACGGACAAACAGTAGGAGGCAAATGAGCCAAGGCTACCAATGTGATCTGCGTGCAGATGGGTGATGAAAACTGTGATCTTGTCACAAGTCCGAATCTCATCACGCGCCTCCATTTTCCGAAATGTGCTTTCGCCGCAGTCAATCATAAAGAGATGATTGTTTTTCACAAAGAATGCCGCATTACTGCCCAACCGAGGATAATATGCAGCGCCAGTGCCAGTAAAATGAAGTTCCATTGGTTTGGAATCTCCTCTCCTCGAAATAATTAGCCTTTGTTGCCGCCAGCGGTGACGCCAGAAATAATCTTGTCCGACAGGAACGCGTAGATAACGACCGTCGGGACAAAGACGATGACAACAGACGCAAACATTCCAGCCCAGTCACCGGAGTTCATCATGGAAGTAACGGTCTGATACAGGCCGACACCGATGGGGCGCAGATTGGATTTATTTGCGAAAATCAAAGCCATGAAGTATTCGTTCCACTTACCGATAAAGTTAAAGATAGACACGGTAACAATAGCAGGCTGCGCCAAAGGGAACATAATTTTCCAGAAGCACTGGATCGGGCCGCAGCCGTCGATAGCGGCAGCTTCCTCGAACGAGGTGCTGATTCCCTTGAAGAAGGTCAGCAGGAAGAAAGTCGTATATGGAACAGAGCACGCCGTGTACAGGAATATCAGAGTAAAGTGAGTGCCAGACAGCTTCAGCGCACTAACGACAGAAAACAGCGGCATGACGATCATAATATTAGGGATTGCCAGACCGATGATGATAAGAGCCTGAATCAAACCAGCACCACGGAACTTAAAACGAGACATGCAGTATGCAGCCGGTGCACAAACCACAATGATCAAAATACACGACGGAACGGTGTAAATGACAGAGTTCAGCAGGTTCAAAGCCGCTTTATTCGTAAAAAGTGCCTTAGTGTAGTTTTCAAAATGCAGTCCGCTCGCAAGCAGGCTACCCGTGAAGATTTCCTTTGTAGTAGACAGAGATGCAAGGATAATCCAGCCAATCATGCAGAAGATAAAGGCCGTCCACAAAGTGACGATGATATAGCCCGGAAGACGCGGAAGTTCTTTCTTCAACTTAAAAGGATTCGCTTCCATTTTTTCTTTTTTTGCTTTTGCCATTGTCTGTTTTCCTCCTTACAGTTCGTAGCCATCGTCTTTGATACTCTTACGAGAAATCGTAGAAACTGCGACGACAACAATGGTCATAATGCAGGCCGCTGCTGCTGCAACACCCGTGTTCATGCTGTCTGCACTAATCTCACTGCCGAACAGGGTTTGGTAGGTATACATCATCGGAGTATAGGTGCTTACACCGCCGAAAACCTGTGCCAAAGCGAAGAAGCCCATCGTTTTGGTAGTCCACAGCACCAGAGAAGTGCCAAGAACGCCCTTAATCAGCGGGAGGGTGATGTGGAAGAATTTGTCAAAAATATTTGCACCCTCAATAGTGGCGGCTTCATAGTAATCGGGAGAGATTTTTTCAATAGCTGCAATGTACATCAGCATGAAGTAGCCCACATTGCTGAATACATAAGCGATGCACATTGAGAGGAACATGTGGTCTGTACCAAGCCACTGGAAGTTCGCCATGGACTCCCAGCCAAGGGCAGTGAAAAAGGAGTGGAACAGGCCAAATTTTGCATTGTAAACATACAGCAACCACATATAACCAACGGCGACTGCTGCAATAACGTTGGGCATATAGATAATAGCACGGAAAAACTTCTGACCGCGAAGACCACTTGTCAGGATGATTGCCAGAGCGATTGCAAGCCCAAGGCAAGCAATACCGCAGTACAGCCAGATCTTACCGATATTTATGACCGATGTGATGAACAGCGGCGTATGGAACAGCTTAATGTAATTGTCCAGTCCTGCCCAAGACCATGTTGAAACAGCGCTTGTAACGCTCTTCACGCTGAAAAAGCTCATAATAGCGGTTCGGGAGACAGGATAAATAAAAATCAAGCAGAACAGCAGCATGGCTGGTCCCATAAAATACAAGATAGACGCTTTTGTTTGTTTCATCGTTATTTTCCCTTCATTATGCAAAAGGGCAGGAAAGCCGTAAACCTCCTACCCTTTTGTAAAAACAATTGATTTAGAATGCGCTTGCCATCTTGATGAACTCGTCTGCGGAGATCGAGCCGCCCATCAGCTTCAGGCAGGCATCTGCAATGATCTGCTTGCTGTCGCTGTTGGTGATGATAGCAGTCTGAGAAGGATAACGGGAGGTGTAGCTGTTCAGGACGACCTGAGCATCGGCCAGGTTTTCGGGCCAGACATGATCAACGTTCATAGGGATGGCGTTTGCCTGATTGGTAAACTCCTGATCCCACTCGCTGGTCGTCAGATAAACGATGAATTCGACTGCTGCCTGTGTTGCAGCATCATCGCAATCCTTATTGACTGCGATCGCATAGGTGGAGTAGCAACCACCCTCCGTGCCTTCGACACCGTTAGGAACTTCCGGGAAAGCAAATGCGCCCCACTTGAAGTCATCGGGAGTAGTTTCAGCAACTTCGTTCGGCAGCCAAGTGCCGTTGATGTACATTGCAACGTTCTCGCTGATAACCATATCCTGCTGTGCTGCGGGATAGACGTTTGACTCAATGTTGGGATCAAAGTAGCCCTTTGCTGCCATGTTAGCGATTGCCTCGGCGGTGTCCTTGACACCCTGCTCACTTGCCCACTGACTGCTATCCTTTGCCAGTTCCATCACGCGATCGTTACCGAGACGGCGAGACATATAATAGCCAACCCAGCTGGTGCAGTAGTTCGAGTCAGTCGTTACAGGAATATGCCCAGCAGCCTTGACCTTCTCGCAAGCATCCATCAGCTCTTCCCAAGTCTGAGGATACTCGGTAACACCGCACTCTTCCAGCAGACCCTTGTTGCAGAAGATCATGAATGCCTGCGGAATGTAAGGAATGCACATGGTCTTACCATCGAACAGGGAACCAGCCAGAGAGATCATGCTGGGAATGACGACATCTTTGTATGCCTTGCCGTTGGTGGTGTCGTAGGTCTTATCAATGTAAGAAGAGAGGTCTTTAATGTTCTCGCTCCACAGCTTCTGAACATTGTCAATGTTTGCATCCATCAGATCGATCTGGGTGCCTGCTTCAATTGCGGAAACGACGAGGTTGCGGTTATCACGGCCGTTGAAGGTAAAATTGATTTTCACGTTCGGATGCAGCTGAGTGAAAGCGTCAGCTGCCTGCTTCAGAACCAATGCCTGATTCTCCGTCTCACTCCAGCTAGACCAGTACTCAATCGTACCGGACAGCGTATCACCTGCCGCATTTGCAGCAGTGGAAGATGCAGCTACACTCGAAGAGGAAGAACTGCTGCCACCACATGCGGCCAGACCCATTGCGGCAGCACCTGCTCCGGCAACCTTGAGGAAATTACGACGAGAAATCTTATTCATGATAAACTCTCCTTCTAATTATCTCTGGCAAAAATACTTTGTGCAGCGTCCCCACTGCATTTCACTGTAACTGTAGTTTACACAAAAACTTGAAACGTGTCAATTGTCATTTCAGCAAAATATATGTAAAATACTTGTGCATAGTAACAAATTTCAGTGATTCTACTTGGATTTTACATATCCTATATTGACACGTTTCAAATTATAGTGTATTCTTGTTCAAACTTTATTCATCTTTCTCTTTTATACGTGCAAGGAGGCACCTCCTATAATGATTACGCAGAATCAGCTTTCTCTTATCCTTTTAATCATTTTCGCCGGAATCATCTTTTTCTGTTTACAGTAAGCTTTTCACACATTTCTCCTTTAAGATAGCATAAGGCCGGGATCGAACTAGCGATCCCGGCCTTATGCATTATTTCGGAGCTGTGATTTCCGAAGGAGAATAGCATCAATATTTCTGAATAATACGCATCATATCAGCGAAAGCAGCCTCCATCCCTTTAACAAGGGTGAACTGCGTGCGTGCTCGATCAAGGTTCTGTGCAGGGCGACTAATACGGAAATAGTGGTCTCCCTCAAGATAATCGGTAAGGAATCGCATTCCACATTCCAGCGTCATCAGCTTTGCGCCCCAGACCAGACTGCTCTTTTCCTGCTCGGACATAGTTGCTCCAGCGGTCGAGAGGAAGCCTTTTGCAAACACCTCAAACAAGTGCAGGTCAAAGTGAACCTTGTTCTGATCGGGTTCATCCTCGGCGCAGTCGTTTGCGCCAAAACGGATGGAGTCGCCAAAGTCATATGCAGCCAAACCGGGCATTACGGTGTCCAGATCAATAACGCAAACACCCTTTTTACTCGTTTTGTCGATGAGGACATTGTTGAGCTTGGTATCATTGTGAGTAACGCGAAGCGGAATCTCATTTTTGCTCAGCATATCGACCAGAACATGGCAGTCAGCCTCACGAGAGCGAACAAATGCGATTTCATCTGCAACATCTTTCGCACGTCCCATTGCATCCTCTGCGACAGCTTTCTCAAAATTCTGGTAGCGCGTAGGAGTATCGTGGAATTTGACAATGGTTTCATGCAGCGTAGCAGCTGGAAATGCGGCCAGCTGATTCTGGAACGTGCCGAAAGTTTCCGCTACAGTGTAAAAATCATTTTCGTTTTCGACTTTTTGCAGACAGACAGTATCCTCGACGAAGATATAAGCTCGCCATGTGCCGCCATCGCTGTCAGTATAGAAAGGTTTTCCATCTTTGGTCGGAATAACGTTCAGCGTCTCACGCTCCGGGTCGCCGCCATTCTCCAGAATGACCTTGCGCAGGAAGCTGGTAACGTTGCAGACGTTTTCCATCAATTCTTTCGGGTTCTTGAATGTGTCAGTATTGATGCGCTGCATAATGTAGCGCTTGCATTTGTCGCTTGCCCAAACGACAAATGTATCATTGATATGGCCTTCGCCATAGCGAGAAATTTCACCCGTTGTACGGTCGAAGGCAAATGCATCAGCTGCTTCTCGCAGGATATTTTCTGTGATAGCGTTCACTTTTTTTCCTCCCATAGATTCATCGGATAGATCCCGGCTTCAATTTTATTCTTGATGGCATTGACGACCGTGGGTTTGTCCTCACGATAGGTCACGCCATACCACTTGTCCGCACTGTGAAGAATGGTGACGGTCGCTTTTTTCTCGTCGATCAGCTCACTGACGACAAGCGGCAGAAAATACTCGCATTTCAACGGATTTTTCGGGAGATTCTCGGTCAGCCAATCCGCAAAGCGATTCTCGGCTTCCTGCAAAAAGCTCTTGGTAAAACCCCAGAGGTTCATGCTAACAGGCGTGTTTCCGCCGATTTCCGTCCAAGATGCACCGCCATCCTCGGAATAGCAGATCTTCTCATCGTGCGTTTCAATACGGGTGCGTTCGGTAACGCTTTGAAGTGTGCCGTCCGGATTTGCAACGCAGACGCCACGTGCGACACTGCCATTTTCCGAGACCGTATTTTTCAGCAGATAGCTCACCATGCAGTAGTCATAAACTTCCCTATCCTGATGGGTGGACAGGTAGTCGTACATCACCTGAAACGCTTCCGGCCCATAATAGTCGTCGGCATTGATGACCGCAAACGGCCCATCAATCAGGTCCTTTGCGGCAAGGACTGCATGGCAAGTTCCCCACGGCTTCTCCCGGTTTTCGGGAACTGAAAAGCCTGCAGGTAGATTGTCCAACTGCTGGAACGCATACTTGACATCCATGACTTTGGAAATGCGGTCACCAATTGCGGCATGGAAGGCTTCTTCAATTTCATGCTTGATAACAAAAATGACGGTCCGGAAACCTGCACGATATGCGTCATAGAGTGAATAGTCAATGATGACTTCCCCATTCGGGCCGACGGGGTCGATCTGCTTCATTCCTCCATATCGGCTGCCCATACCTGCAGCCATGACAACTAATACTGGTCTGTTCATTTTTCAAATCTCCCTTTGTTTTTACGACTGTCTATCGAGATCAAAAACACGTGATGCAAGGAAGGAATCTCCGGCTACTGGTTTTCAAAAGCGAAGTCTCATCGGTTCACACCGCTGTCTTTCAGATATTGGCAGCACTGATAGGTCCAGTCCGACTGGATGATGTCGAAGCCATGCTCGACCAGCCAGCCCCAGCCCAGAGCCGGGTCTTTCATCATGGAAACATCGTCGGTGTGTCCGGCAGAAAGAGGAACTTTATAATTGTAAAGGACGGCATTTCCCCACAGAGTACGTCCTTTTTTGTGCATTGCCTCAATGTACTCCGGCTGGATCACCGGGGCATTTTCAGTCGAGAACACAAGTTCTGCGCCCATGTAGTTGATGTTCATGGACTCGATCATCTCGCTGGCCGTGTCGTTCTCCATGTAGATGGGCATGAACATGTAATCCGGGGCAACCTCTTCGACGGTCTTTAAAACTTCTTTGGTAGGTGCATTTTTGAGCAAGATCTGTTCCTTCATGCCATGACGCTCGACCTGCTTGATAACGTCCGGGATAAATGCGCCGCAGCGGTCCAGATTCAGGATGCAGCGATTTTTCATGTGTTCCAGCACTTCATCAAACGTGTTCAGACCATGTTCCGTCTCGTTAAAATCTACATTGATGAGTCGCAGCTTGCGGATTTCCTCTGCGGTCATCCGGGTCAAGTCAATGTGACGGTCGAGTTGAAACGGCTCCTTTCCGGTGTGGAAGATGAAAATTTCTCCGTCAAGACTTTTGAATAAGTCCATTTCCAGAATAGCTGCACCGCCGTTCAGTGCGATATCAAAGGCCGGGATCGTGTTGCAAGGGATGTTCACGCCAGCAACACCCCGATGTGCTGCTACCTGAACGCGATCACGATTATAAAGATGTAACGTATTATTCATGGCGATAACCTCCTTGTTTTTAGTATGGCACACATTTTGAAACGTGTCAATACAACAAAACATAGAAGTTCTCCCTTGAATATTGTGAAAAAGTTCAATAGTTTTTTGCGAAATGCTCCATTATACTGTAAATATAGAGAAGGTGTCCAATTAGGAGGAAAATCACATTATGCCTACTATTAAAGATATCGCTAAAGAAGCGGGCGTTGCACAAGGCACCGTTTCAAATGTGCTGAACGGACGTGGTAACGTCAGCAGCGATAAAATAATTCTGGTTGAACAAGCATGTGCGAAACTGGGCTATACCATGAATCAACGAGCCAAAACACTCCGACAGGGCTCATCGAAGCTGCTGGCAGCAATCATACCCAATGCGCATGACAGACGATATACCGACTTCTTTTTAAGTTTTAAGAACTATGCGGAATCTAGTGGCTATTCCGTTCGACTCTATTTTTCAAACGATTTGCTTGCAGAGGAGGAAGTCCAACTCCAAACTATCCGTTCCGAAATGACGGCGGGAATTGCTACATTTTCGTCTTGTACAAAAGATGGCCGGAACATTTATGACGAAATCGGGATTCCAAAGCAGGATGTTGTCTTTGTGGAGCGAAATCCCTTTGATTCCCCTTTCTATATTGGATTCGATTACGCCAAAGCTGGTTTAGAATTAGCAGAAAAGCTAACATCTAAAAAGTGCAGTCGCATCCTTCTCATCACTGAGACTTTGGATTATTCCAGTCAGAATGAATTTTACTTGGCTTTTTCGGCTGCATTAAAAGCCAAAAACTGCATCCTGCACCATGTCCAAACCGATTCACAGCACTGTTATACCCATTTTTTGCAGGTTTTGAACGATCTTGAACCAGTTGATGCCGTAGTTCTGACAAATTATCACTTGGCAGAAAATTTCAGTAATGTCAGCAAGACATTCTATCCTCATCTTCATTCGCCAATTTATACCATTTCGCCGCTTTTTACAATTCCATCGGTCGGATGTAAAAAATATGAGCTGAACTACCGTCTGATGGGACGCTGTGCCGCAGAGCAGCTTATTAAGCGGAAAGAAAACAAACGATCCGAAATTCAACCGATGATTTTGCATAACGATGGGATGCGAAATTGGTTATCCAAAATTCCGGGTTCGACTTGCAAACGGCTAACGATCCTGACACTAGACAGCCCGACGGCTCGAATTATGGAGAACATGGCGCGTATTTACACGGATGCAACAGGAATCGAAATCAAAGTCGCCATCTGTTCTTATGATGGAATTCACGAGATTCTGAGCGACCTTGGAAACACAGATGCCTATGATGTCATCCGTCTGGATCACACATGGCTTTCATGGTTTGGTGAACATATTTTTGCGCCCTTGAGTGAGTTGACCTCTTCCAGTGCTGAACAGTTGTTCGAGCCTTTTATTCCCGGCCTTGTTCCACAATACACAAGTGTGAATGGCGTTGCCTATGCCTTTCCTGAAACACCGAGCGCACAGTTACTGTTCTACCGTAAAGATTTGTTTGAGAACACCGTCCTGCAGCGTCTTTATAAGGAACAGTATAAGGAAGAGCTTGCGCCGCCGCAAGATTTCGAGCACTTTAACCGTATCGCGAGGTTCTTCACTAGACGTTTCAATGAACATTCCCCCACAACCTATGGCACAACGTTGACACTTGGAAACAGTGGCGTTGCTGCAACCGAATATCTAACACGGTATTTCAGTCACTCGCACGATTTGTTCGATGCAAATGGAAATCTGCTCCTCAACACAGACATCGCTATTCAATCCATGAAGGAACTTATCGAAGCCAAGGATTATTCTCCCAAACGATATAATAGTTGGTGGCGAGAATCGGCACGTGAGTTTGCCGCAGGCGATACAGCAATGTCTATCATTTTCAGCAATTATGCCTCAGAGATGATGGACAGCGATTCAGTTATTATCAATAAAATCGGTTACACATATCTTCCGGGGCAGAATTCTTTGCTGGGTGGCGGCTGTATTGGAGTATCCAAAAACAGCCAAAACAAAACGGAAGCATTTGATTTTATAAAATGGATTTGCAGCGAGGAGATTACGACTGCCATGACCCTTCTAGGCAGTGTTTCTCCTTGCGAAAAAACGTACAGCAACTATGAGGTCCTTGATACCTATCCTTGGCTTGGACTCTCTCACAAGTGTATTGCACAGTCAAAGATCAATCGTATTCCCCCGCAGAAAGCAACCTGCTTTGATGAGCGCAGATTTTTAAGCATCTTAGGCATGGCGGTCAATACGGTATACAATGACACAGCAACTCCACAAGATGCCTTAATCTATGCCATTCAAAGCTACAATCGCACTATGAAATAAAATACAGCCTCCGAGTTTAGGCATAGTGCCGATATCTCGGAGGCTGTATTTTTGTGATTAAACATCACCTTGAAGTGTCTCAAATTCGTCCCATGCAAAAGACCATGATGCAACAGAAGGAGTCAACGGCACAGTGATTCCAGTTTTTTCGGGAGAGGGTGGAACAAAATGACCTTCTACTCCTTTTACCGAAACACCGTTTTCATCCAACGTGACAATTGCATAGATTGGATCTGCATAGGGAACAACAAATTGCAAATTTGGGAACTTCGCTTCAATCTCAGAGCTGTAACGGTGCGTTGCGTACGCAGTTCCCGCCCAGTAGTTGGAGATACTGTTAAGGGTATAATACAAAATTCCATTTTCAAAATGCCTGATATCCCGATGAACATGACCGTTCATGCAAAACTGAATCCGCTTTCCTGCTGCTCTGCCTTCCCGGATAATCTTCTGCAGGTCGTCAACATTTCTGAGTCCGCGAGGGCAGGCATAGAGCGGCTGATGCGAAAAAATCACAATGGGTTCTGTCGCAGAAAGAACTTCTTCCCGAAGCCACACAAGCTGCTGTTCTCCAAGATACGGGAGGTCTGTGGTTTCAAAATATTTTCCAAAATTGTAATCCACAAGGTCGCCGTGTTCATCCCGATAAGAGTTGCCGTCCAGAACGATGAAGTGCCAGCCTTTGAGATGGAACGAGTAATAGGGCTTTTCCATCCCATACATTTCCAGAGCATCTGCCTTGGAGCAAAAATCACACTCATGATTTCCGAGGAGATGATACTTCGGTTTGGAAAACAAATTATATTTATTCAGAATCTCTAGTTTTGGTATTTCAGTCGGACATTCCATTGCATATTTGAGATTGATGGGCATTTTCTCCGGTGCACATAGACAGGTCGAAGTGTCCTTGGGATAAGAAAAATCACCCAGCTGAATGATAAAATCGACATCGGCCTTTTGTGCAGCATCCAGAAAAGCATCTATTCGCATCATGCCATCGTGCATAATGTCCAGATGCAAATCTGTCATTGCTGCGAAGGTCACAGGTTGTGTTTTCATATCAATTCTCCTCTATTTCGTTTCGGATTAACACACTTGTTCGGAATGAGTTAGTATTCTATTTGTGTGTACTTCTTTACGAATTTCTATGCAGAGAGACCACTGTAGCAGCTACTTTCTGCATCGCAAATATGCGCCCTGTTGTATACATTTTTCACCTCCCATGGTAAATTTCTTTATACTGATGCTATTCTATCACTTTTTTTGAAACGTGTCAAAATAATTATTGACGAATCCCAGTGCTTGTTCTATAATGGACATATGAAAGCTGTATTCGAGGAGGTATTAGTATGGATCAAATCCCTGAATTTTACCAACCGCACCATCATCGGAGAACTGCCATCCGAATCATCAAATCAAAGGCAGGGCACTACGGTCTACCAATATTTCACTTTGATGCCGACTTTTTCTTGGAAGCTGTTAACGACCCACATTTCTGCTATGAAACGGATAATGAATTCGTTGTCTATGTGGAACACACACAGTTAGCAGATGCTTGTCTTGCAACCTGCTCCTTTGATACCGAAAACAAGTATGAGGTAACTGCAATTCTCTGTGAAAAGCAGACTCTTTACTTCGAGAACAAAAGCGGTATCATCACCTTTAATTTTGAGATCAGCGGTCTGACCGGGCCAACACGAACGCTATATGTACATTCTATTCTGCGTGATCCCGGTTTGACCCTGCGAATCGAGCAGAACCATATCGGACGACGTGCAGGAAAATACCGCGAAAGAGATTATCCGGCAACCGAAATTTTAGCAGCAAACCATTATATGTTTGCCATGCGCGAGATGTTGTATGCACTTGATCTCCCGCAGTATTTGAACCGGAATCGTCTGGGTTATCTCCTGATTTTGGGCTTTGAAACGAACAATGAGATTCATACAGATTACCCTCCACACTGGCATCTCATTTATCGCTGGCCCAATCATGCTGGTTCTCCTGCACCTCACATTTACCTTGCCCCCGATGGTAAGATGACAGAAAATGCGTGCTATGTAGACTGTGCTCATGGCACGCACCGTGACTATTCCGCAGGTGAATGGTGTCCCTTTGTTGACCCTTATGGACATGATGTATGTGCTATCCGGATAAATGCGGATGGAGGAATGTCTATAACCAAACCGATGTCCTCCATTTATACGATGAGTGCCTATACTCCAGATGTTGGTGTGACCATCTATAAGGATGATACACTCATTGGCACAATCCGAACGGAAAATGATACGGATCAAGGAATTTTCAATGTCACATGGAACAGTACTGGAAATCTCAACTTCCACGGTAGCTATTCCGAAACCATCGAGTACAATACCCTTACAGGTGCAATTCTTAAAATAAAACGATAATTGATACAAATCCCTCAATGCCACATACAGTTTTGGGGAATTGTTGAACAGATAGTTGTACGTCGTTAAGAGACTTTCTCTGAAAGAGGATGATTTGTCAAAACTGTTCTGTAGAATTGCTGCTATAAATTATTGATAGCCCGTCCATCCGAGCGGAGTCCTGTTTTTCAGGGCTCCGCTTTTTGATGTTGTGCAAGTTTGATCTTGAGAAATCCAATGATTTATCAATACCAGTTTTGAAACAAGCAATATATGTAGTAAAATTTCAGTATTTATATTCTATTGAAGGTTTTTGCCGCAACGTGTACTCTTTTTAGGGAAAGCACTTGTTGTTTTGAAGATGAGAGGTATGCTGTGGCAAAATCAAAAGGGAAAAGTCGTTCTACACAGGTGCGTTCAAAGCTTGCGATACAAGTTGGTGAACGAATCCGTAAAACTCGTAAACAAGAAGGACTTAGTATCGAAAACTTTGCACTTCGTTGCGACATTCACCCGTCCTATGTTGGTCATATAGAGCGAGGAATGCAGAATCCGACGCTTTCCACCTTGGAGCGCATCAGCCAGGGTTTGGGAATCAGCATGGAGGACCTTTTCAAGGACATAGATACGCCGATCAATGTGGAGAACGCTGCAATACGACATCTATCTCAGGTCATAAGCGAGTTGTCCCCTGAGCAAACGCAACAGCTTCTGCAGATTGTTGATAGTGTCATGGCAATCAAAAACGAATATTTATAAGAAAACGCTCTCTTATCGAGGGCGTTTTCTTGTTGCAAAAAAGTGACACTGTACAATAGGAAGCAACGGATCGCTACATATAAATAGCCTTTTTTCGAGCGATATAAACATCGAACTTTCGTTTATTTTGTGACATTCTACAGTTGTTATTTGAATTTATTTGATATTTATACAAAAAACCATTGAGTATATTGCAGCATGAGAAAAAATGCGGTATAATCGGCGCAATCTACACAGATCGAGTAGGATAATAAAAAAGAATGGGAGGCGTACACATGAGTTGTTTGGGTTCAAAGCATGAGTTACTGCAAGTTGCAGACCATGTAATCGCTCATTATTATCAGCGTGTTCCGTTTGTACGGAATCATCCGCAGGCGATAGACTTGGATATGCTTGTGATGGAACTGATGGGCGGTAGCATCAAGATGTTCCCACTATCTAAAGATGGCTCTATGTTAGGCATGACTGCACATGAGCGCCTTATAATCCGAATGGAACTAAAAGATGGCACAATCATTCGTGACACGTTGCGCCCCAAAGACATTGTGATAGATTCCTCGCTGGCAGGTTTCCACAACACCGGAGTGCGGAACTTTACTTTGGCACACGAAATCGGGCATCAGCTTTTGCACATTTATTATCCACTTCTGGCTCTTTCAGACCAGTTGGAAGAAGACTGTGCGGACATTATTGCAGAAGGTCTTTTGCTGCCAGAGTGCCTTGTGAGGGCCTCCATGGCATTCTTCCAGTTCCCTGACACGTTATCTCATATATCCAGATCGCAGTTAGATATGAACTACCCTAGTTTTAAGAAGATGGCGAGGCAACTAGGTGTGCAACGTCAGCTTCTTGCAAATCGTATGAAGTATTTGCATATCCTGACCAGCGATGTTCCGTATCGCCACACACTTTCGTTGATGGAGGCAGGGTGATAATGAAAGACAGACTTAAAGAACATATGGAAGGCTGGCGTTTCTGCGAAAAATGCGGCATGAAGCTTTATCAAAAGATAGATGGATGCAGCGGCACGATTCATCTGAAATGTCACCGCTGCAATACACTCCTCCGCATTGATTTATCATTCCGAAGAAAGAAGTGACCCTCTAAAAAAATCGGGTGCATCGCACCCTGAATATGGACTGTTCGCACCGAGCAACGGGCCGTCACCTCTGGGTGATGTATGAAACGTAGCACCAAATAGCCGGGCAACAGCTTGATTGAGTGATTTTCGCTTGAGAATCTCTCAGTCGGCTGTTGTCCGGCTATTTTTTATAGCTTCAGGAAGCCTGCTCCCGAAAAGGAGCAGGTTTTATGTTTGCCCTCTTTTCATGGCTGCCCCAAGCGGCGAAATATCCGTAGTGTCTCCAAATTTTCGACTTTTCACGTTTTATCGAAAATTTGGAGGTTACACATGAGTTTCAATAATGGCAATGAACGTCGCAAGCTGAACGCAAAGTGGGCGCATCTTCGTGTGCAGTACCGCGAAGCAGGAATGAGCGAAGATGCAATTCAGGCTATGTACGAGTTTGATTTGGGTGTTCTCAATAGCGAACGCGCCTACATCACCAACACACTGACGATTTCTGACACCACCGATGATAGTACAGCCACGGAAACCAGCGACTTCAAGCAGTATGAAAAAGCCATTACCGTAACGGATACCTACCACGAAACGAAAACGCGCTTTGCATGGGTAGGCGAAGTTCAAAATGAGAGGTTACACACCGGACTAGAAAAACTTTCAGATGAAGATCTCAAACTGCTGACCTTATACGCTGTAAGTGGCTTTAACGAATATGAAATTGCTAAAGTATTTAGGATTTCACAGCCTGCTATTCATAAGCGAATTGCAAAAATCACTTTATTTTTGAAGAAGTTTTGATTTTTGGTTATTTTTTGAGCCTTCTCGATGGCTCGTAAGTGTAAGGGCAATTCACTAGATGGCGAAAGCCGCTGAACGAAATGTCTGCACTCATGTTCTTTGAAAACTGAATAGCTCCTTCATCTGGTACTCCGATAATGATACTTCCGTAATTCGCGGCCCGGTCACAA
>ERZ838483.1302-NODE-1302-length-23073-cov-3.573334_pt1 | contig 23073 bp, 16 predicted proteins | sample MGYA00519939_ERZ838483 | MGnify/ENA primary metagenome ERZ838483 (study PRJEB31850, sample SAMEA3708836) | human gut metagenome | biome: human gut; feature: human-associated habitat; material: faeces | place: China | collected 2014 ... | reverse complement strand
AAGCGCCAGCGGCACCAGCCACGCAAGCTCGCGCGGCCCCACGTTGGCGGCCGAGAAACGCGGCAGCCCGCCCCCGCCACCGATCAGCTCGGCAAGCCCGAAGAACGCGCCGAGGGCGCCCACCACGGCGCACAGGTACACCGCCGCCTTGCCGGCGCGCGGCAGCTTGATGTCCACCTCGCCTTCCGGCACGCGCCCGTCGGCCGTGCCCGCAAGAGGCGCGGCGAAGCCGTAGAGCGGGGCGGTGAACAGGGCTGTCAACGCTGCCTGCGTGCCGGCCACGGTCATGGCACGGAAGTCGGCGCCGAAACGGCGCATGCGGTCGCCCACCCACGTGCACAAACCGGCGATCACGCCCGTCAGGCCCGCCTCGGGGCCCACGCTGCCGCCGAACAAAAGCGGCAGCAGCGCCGAGAGCGAGCGCTTGCCAAGGTGGTCGTAAGGATAGCGCCCCTCGCCTTTCACCTTGCCCATGACCACGTTCAGCTCCTCGGGGGCGAAGCCGACATGCTTGTCGTACAGCCCGATGGCAAGGCCGCCGATCAGGCACACGATCAGCGGCCATGCGGCGAACCCAAACGGCCCCGATGCCAACGCCGGAACCTCCTGGCCCGCCGCCGCCCCGAGCATCTGCGGCAGCTTCTCCCACAAAAGCCCCAGGCCGATGTCCATGCAGAAGAAGAACGCCCACACGAACGCGCCGGCGATGGCGCCCGTGATCAGCACGCACAGCGCGAACAACAGTCGGTTTGCCGGCTTGGCAAGCTTGCCCATGAAAACCCCTTGGCATCAAGCTGCGAACCGGGGCACGCAGCATTGCGGATATGTCAGCCATATTGTAACCGTTGACCCGCCTGGCAAGCCAAGGACCCTCCCCCAACACGACACGCCCAAGCCGCAAGGGGCGCGGCAACCTGCCGCAGGACCAAGTCGCAGCCGCCGCCCACGCCCAAACCCCGTGCTCAACAAGGCCCAGGCAACAAAAACCGCCTTCCACCCCTGGTTGCTCCAGAAAACGGAAGACGGTTCGAAAAGCGGTTGAAGCCGAAACCCCAATAGCGCCGACAAGCGGCAGACGCGACTTTAAGCCAGCATCATGAACAGCTTCGCCAACACGAAGCCGATGAGACCGCATGCCGGGAACGTGATCACCCATGCCAGCAGCATGTTCTTGGCGATGCTCCAGTTCACGCGCTTGATGGAACGGCTGGCGCCCACGCCCATGATGGCCGACGTGTTGCAGTGGCCCGTGGACACCGGCATGCCGGTAAGGCTTGCGAACAGCAGCGTGAACACCGTGGAGAAATTGGCAGCCACGCCCTGGTACTTCTCCAGCTTCACCATGTCCATGCCCACGGACTTGATGATGCGCTTGCCGCCCACCACCGTGCCGGCCGAGATGGCCAGCGAGCACGTGATCATGACCCACATGGGGAAGCCGCCCGCATCGGGCGTGGAGCTGCCGAAGGAAAGCGCGATGCCCAGCATGGCGATGGACATGAACTTCTGACCGTCTTGCGCGCCGTGCAGAAACGACAGCGCCACCGCGCACAGGTCCTGGATAGCAGTGAAGGCGATGTTGGCCGCCTGGCGGTTGGCCATCTCGAACACGCGCTCGATGATCTTCGTGAACACCCAGCCCAACGCAAAGCCCGCCAGCAGGGAGAACACCATGCCGTAAATGACCTTGACCCACTCGGAGGGCACGACGCCCGCCCAGCCGTTCATGGCCACCGCGCCGCCGGTGATGCCGGCGATAAGGGAGTGCGATTTCGAACAAGGGATGCCGAAGAACCAGCAGAAGATGCCCCAGCCTATGGCGCCGATCATGGCCGCCACCAGGGCAAGCAAGGCGGCATCGGTGTTTCCTGAGAAGTCGACCATGCCGAACATGGTCTTCGCCACGGCCGTGGAGATGAACGTCATGCCCACCAGGCCGACGAAGTTGAACACGGCTGCCAAGGCGATGGCCGTGTTCGGCTTGAGGCAGCGCGTGGAAACCACCGTCGCGATGGCGTTCGGCGCGTCAGTTGCGCCGGACACCGCGGTAACGCCGATGATGAGCACCAAAATGACGAACAGGATAGGCTGAGCCATAGCCTGCACAAGAAAGTCAGCAAACGTAAGCGCCATGCAATTCCCCATACTCGTAAGAGCTGCGTCAATTTTTTGACGTACGTCTAACAATACTACATTCGGCCATGCGAGCGCTATGCCTTAACCCCGGCTTCTTCCATCATCTTTTCTGCGTCGCACGCCATCGGACGGCCGAACCTCGACGATTCCGCCGACAGCCCGCACACGCCGCCGCCCCGAAACGCAACAGTCGGGGTAAGCGCAACGGTCGGGGCGCCGCCACGCAGCAGCGCCCCGACCGCAGGATACGATAAGCCGTCCGAGCCGGCGTTAACGCCCGCCCTCGGCGATCTGGCCGTCCCGATACGCCTCCAGCAGCTGCTCAAGATCCTCGACGCGGCGGCGGATATCGGCGCCGTCGTCGGTGTCGGCCACCAGCGTGCGATGCTCGACGCGCTCGACCACGCGGCGGCTCGAGTGGATATCAAGTTCCTCGACCACCGCCGCGGCCGCGGACTTCAGCGGCTCGTGCGCCGCCAGGATGAACTCGTAGGAGTTGTCGATGAGCGTGTAGCCGGCGATGCCCGTGGTGGGCTGGTAGGCCCTCGAGAACCCGCCGTCGATCATGAACACGCGCCCGCCGCACTTCACGGGGTCCTCGCCGTCCTTGACCTTGACCGGCACGTGCCCGCACACGATATGCGACGTCTCCGGGTCCATGCCGAAGTCCTCGAAGATCCCCGCGATCACGCGCTCGTCCTCGATAAGCGTGTAGAAGGGGTTCTTCACCTCCTTGCGCGCGACCTTGTCGGCAATGAGGTACAGCTCGAACGTGGCCATCTTGCTCTTCGCGAACAGAGGGCTTCCCTCGCCCAGCCACAGATACCACAAAAGGTCGCGACCGCGGCGGCTCTCCTCGGCGTCATGGCTGAAGAAGGCGGCGCGCACATAGCGCTCCATCACGTCGTAGAGCGCGCGGCCCTTGTAGCGGCGGCCGAACACATCCACTTCCTTCAGGCTGCCGTCGGCGTTGAGCGGCACGCAGGCATGGAACATGAGGTTGCCGTTGCGGATTTTGTACAGGCTGCCCACTTCCAGGAAGAAGCGCATATGACGCTGCAGTTTCTCGCATCCGGTGAACGCGGCCTCCAAGCGGCACATCACCTCTTCCTCGGCCGGCGTAAGCGCGAAGGGGTTTTGCGGGTCCACCGTGGGGAACACGCGGTCGGTCAGCGGGTACTCCACGCCATCGACCACCACGGTGCCCGCCTCGTAATCGATCTTGTCCAGCAGCTTGCGGCTTTCCAGCCCGAACTCGGGGTACTCGTCGATCAGCGCCGCCTCCACCTTGAACTGGATGATGGCCATGGCCTTTTGGATCTTCACGTTCATCTCAAGCTCGGACGGCGACAGGTCGGGGTTGCCCTTTAGGCCGAAGCCCACGCACGGATCGTCACGGTACGCGTCAAGGGCGAAGCTTGCCAGCGGCAGGATGTTGATGCCGTAGGCGTCCTCCAAGATGGACAGGTTGCCGTAGCGGGCACAGTTGCGCACCACGTGCGCGATGCAGCCGCGCTGTCCGAGGGCCGCACCCATCCACACGATGTCGTGGTTGCCCCACTGGATGTCCACATTATGCTGCGCCTGCAGCGTCTCCATGATAACGTCGGGCTGCGGGCCTCGATCGTAGATGTCGCCGATGATGTGCAGCTGGCTGATGGCCAGGCGCTGGATGAGCTGCGCGAGCGCCTCGATGAGCGCGATGCCGCGCCCGGTGCGCACCGCCGCATCAAGGATGCCGGCATAGTACGCTTCCTTGTCCACGCCGTGATTGTCCTCGTTCATCAGCTCCTCGATGATGTAGGCGAACTCGGCGGGCAGCGCCTTGCGCACGCGGCTTGCCGTGTACTTGCGCGCCGCGCGCTTGCACACCGCCACCAGGCGCGGCACCACGGTGGCGTACCAGGCGCGCTCGTCTTCCACACCCGTCAAAATCAGCTTCGCCTTCTCACGCGGGTAGTAGATGAGCGTGGCCAGCTCGCGCTTCTCGGCCTCGGTCAGCTGATCGCCAAACGCCTCGTCCACCTTCAGACGGATGGAACCCGACCCGTTGCGCAGGATGTGGCTGAACGCCTCGGATTCGCCGTGGATGTCGGAGCAGAAGAACTCCGTGCCCTTCGGGAGGTTCAGGATGGCGCTCAGGTTGATGATCTCGGCCGCCGCCAGCTCCTGCGTGGGGAATGATCGGGCCAACAATTCCAAGTAGCGCTTCTGATCCGCTTCCATGAAAACCTCCTCAGGTCATCGCACAGTGATGGCACGATGGTACCGCGCACAACCCTCCCCCGCGCACCCGCACCGGTAAACGGCGCAACCCGAACGAAGAAGGTCGCCGCGGCACAACCCCTCCACAGCCCTCGGACGCTTGAGCCTTGGGCGGACACCTGGTGGGACACTTGGGGACGGAGGCTTATCTGTCCGAACTCGGACAGATAAGCCTCCGTCCCCAAGTGTCCCACCCCGCTCGTCCTTGGCCGCGCGGAGATTTTCTTGTTCGCATGCCGATCGGCGAAGCGGGTTGCTCACGGGCGGTACAATAGGCGCTGCGAACCTACGGCGACCACGTTGCCGTTACCTATATAGCAAGGAGCATCCATGGAACGCATTGCAAGCTTCTCCGTCGACCACCGCGTGCTCGAGCCCGGCGTGTACGTGTCGCGCCGCGACGCCGACGCCGCCACCGGCTGCACGACCACCACGTTCGACCTGCGCATGACCGCCCCCAATCGCGAGCCGGTCATGGACACCGCCGCCGTCCACGCCATCGAGCATCTCGGCGCCACCTTCCTGCGCAACGATGCGGAATGGTCCGGCCGCGTGATCTACTTCGGCCCCATGGGCTGCCGCACCGGCTTCTACCTGGTGGCCTTCGGCGAGCTCGAGTCCGCCGACGTGGCCGACCTCGTGCGCCGCATGTTTGCCTTCATCCGCGATTTCGAGGGCGAGATCCCCGGCGCCAAGCCCGAGGAGTGCGGCAACTACCACGACAACGACCTCGTGCAGGCGAAATGGTGGGCACGCCGTTACATGGCCGACACCCTCGAGGTGCTCGACGAGGCGCACACGCACTACCCCGCCTTGCTCGACTAACGCAGGCGAACAGGGTGAGCAGGGGGCGGAGGTGCGTTCAGGGCAGGCCTTCCACCTCCCTGTTCACCACCCCCTCTATTCCACACGCGTGCGTCCTCGGCTCCCTTCCGGCGCGCGCTTCCCTTCCCCGATCAGAAAGCAGCTTATGACTACGAGCTTCAACACCATGGGCATCATCGGCGCCATGGACGTGGAAATCGCGCTGTTGCGCGAGGAGATGGCGAAGGCCGGCGCGGTGAAGATCACGCGCATCGCCGGCATGGAGTTCAACGTGGGCACCATCGGCAACGCCACCGTCATCGTGGTGCAGTGCGGCGTGGGCATGGTCAATGCCGCCACGTGCGCGCAGGTGCTCGTCGACCGCTTCGGCGTGGGAGCGCTGCTCAACACCGGCATCGCCGGTTCGCTGGACGCATCCATCAACATCGGCGACATCGTGGTGGCCGACGACGCGGTCAACCACATCATGGACGTATGCAACCTGGGCTACGCCGCAGGTCAGACGCCTGGGCTGGACACGATGGCGTTTCCCTGCAGCCCAGCGCTGTCGAAATCGGTCGTCGCCGCGGCATCGGCGATAGGCGCCACCACTCACACCGGCCGCGTGGCCTCGGGCGACCGCTTCGTACGCGACAACTTCGAAAAGCAGCGCATCATCGAAACGTTCGGCGCGAAGTGCTGCGAGATGGAAGGCGCGGCCATCGCGCAGGTCGCATGGGCCAACGGCGTGCCGTGCGCCATCGTGCGCGCCATCTCCGACAAGGCAGACGGCTCCTCGTCCATGGACTACCCCACGTTCGAGGCGCAGGCAGCCCGCAACAGTGCCGCGCTCGTCATCGCCATGCTTAAACGACAAGGCTAACAAGCCTTGGAACCGGTGCCGCGCGTCGCGCGGCACCGACCCGCACGCGCAGCGCCTCGGAAAACCCGGCTCGCACGAACCCGCGGGCCCGGCGCCAACCCAGACCCGCGACCTCGAATCCCCCGCTACCCGACGATCGGACGCTTCCCCATGACCTTCGACGACAACATGCTTCCCGCCATCGACGACCCCGCCGTCAGCCTAGTGCGCGACGAACGCGGCCTGGCGCTGGTGGGCGAAGGCATGGAGCTGCGCTGCGATCTTGCAGGCATGCTGCCGCGCATCAAGCCCGGGAGGCTCTCCCACGAGCTGCTCGTCCGCGCCGCGCGCGTCAAAGGCGTCGATCAACCTCGCGCCATCGACGCCACCGCCGGGTTCGGGGAGGATGCGCTGCTGCTGGCCGCTGCCGGCTTCCATGTGCAGCTCTTCGAGCACGACCCCGTCATCGCCGCGCTGCTTGCCGACGGCCTGGCGCGCGCCGCCGCCGACCCGCAGCTTTCGCCCATCGTGGCGCGCATGCGCCTGACCAGCGGCGACAGCGTGCAGGCGCTTACCGCACGCGCATCCATGGACGTGGCCAAACCTGACGTGGTCTACCTTGACCCGATGTTCCCCGCCCGACAGAAAAGCGCAGCGGTCAAGAAGAAGTTCCAGCTGCTTCACCACCTGGAGGCGCCGTGCACCGATGAGGAAGGGCTGCTGCGCGCCGCCATAGCCTGCGGCCCGCGCAAGGTGGTCATCAAGCGCCCGGCGAAGGGCCCGTACCTGGCCGGCATCAAGCCCAGCTACTCCATCGACGGCAAGGCCGTGCGCTACGACTGCATCATCCCCGCCAGCATGAAGTTGTAGGGCGTGAACAGGGCTCCTAGCCCTCCACCTTCGCGTAGAGCTTCATGGCCGCCACGAACGCCTCGCCTATCGCATCGAGCGTCAGCCCGCGCGGCATCACGTAGCCGATATGCATGCGCTCGCCCGAGCGGATGGGCACCGCCGTGATGGCGCCGCGTTGCAGAAACTCCGGGTACACGCCGCTGGTCACGGTATAGGCGTCGGAGTGCAGCATGAAGCTGGTGGCGAAGCCGCGATCGCTGACCTTCACCGTCTTCGCCGAAGGCGCCCACAGCGGCTCTTCGGAAAACGCCGACGATTCATAAGCCCCCTGCACGAAGGACAGCTGCGGATACGGATACAAGTCGTCAAGCGAAACGCTCTCCCGCCCCGCCAACGGGTGCCCGAAACGCAAAAACACGTGCGGCACCGCTTCGAACAGCTCATAGAACTCCAGCTTGTTGCGGTCGAGCACGCGCCCCACCGCCCCCTCGTTGGCGCGCGAGAGATACATCACGCCCAGGTCGCTGTCGCATCTTGCCACGTCATCGATGATCTGCTGCGTCTGCGTCTCGTTGAGCACCAAGTCGAACCTGCCCGAACCAACCTGCTGCGCAACGTCCAAAAACGCCCGCTCCACGAACGTGAAGTGATGCGACGACACCGCGAAGCGCATGCCCTCGGGTTGGTTGCCGCCATAGCGGCGCTCGAGGTTGTCCATCTGCAGCACCACCTGCCGCGCCCGGCCCAGGAACTCCATGCCCTCCTTCGTGGGCGTAGCGCCGGTGTTTCCGCGGGTGAACAGGGAAAATCCCAGTTCGCGCTCCACGACCGACACCGCCTCGGACAGGCTGGGCTGCGAAACCGACAGCACGCGCGAAGCCGCCACCATCGACCCCGTTTCCGCGATCTTCAACATATAGCGCATCTGCTGCAGCGTGATCTTCATGCCAACCCTTCCGGCGAAAAGAGAAACCTTCGAAAGCCAAGTATACGTCACGGCCCGCACCAACCCCCAAACGCCCACATGCGGGTGAAGCCGTGTACAGCTCGGCTTCACCATCTCGCTTCCCCCCTTACACGAGCGCACGCACGAGGAAGTATACTGGCAGAAAGAGGAAAGCCGCTGCGCGAAGGGGCTTTCACGCGACGCCGGGGCCGCCGCTGCGTCGCGCAAACGCAAACGGAGGAGGACATCATGACCGCTATAACGCTTCTTGCAGCGCTCGCGCTCATCATGCTTGCAGGCGCGGGCATTGCCGCAGGGGCTCTCAACGCCCGGAAAACCGGCGCGAACGCGCCGGGCGCGCTCGCGGGCGCCGCGGTAGCCATCGCAGCCGCGGGCACGCTTGCCATCGCTCCGGCGATGCCGGCATTCGCGGCGGACGAATCGCATCACGCAGACGACGACCACGCCTGGTCGGCCGACGAGATCGCCGACGACGCAAGCGGCATGCTGGGAGACGACATCGTCTGGTTCGGCCAAAGCAAGCTGTTCACGAAGACGGCCGCACCTAACGACATCCTTGCCGCGGGCCAGTCCATCGCCGTAAGCTCATGCACCGTATCGGGCAGCATCCGCGCAGCAGCCGAGGACATCGCCATCAGGGGCGCCGATGTGGCGCACAGCATCACCCTTGCCGCAAAAGATGCCACGGTGAGCGACACCACGGCGCAGGCGGTGGCCATCGCCGCCGGCGATGCAAGCTTCTCCGGCGAATGCAACGCGCTCTACATCTGCGCCGAGCACGCCGCCATCGACGGAACCGTCCACGGCGACGTCGTGGTCAACGCCGACTCCGTACGACTGGGCCCGAACGCCCGCATCGAAGGCGCCGTACGCGGCTCTGCCGGCGATCAGCCCGAGATAGCCTCCTCAGCACAGCACGGCGCACTGGAGCTTTCCATCCACACGCAGGACGATAAGCCCGAGCCCGCGTTCAATGCGGTCGGCACCTTGCTGGCAGCGGTCTATAGCGCCCTCGCGTGCCTGGTAACCGCGGCGGCGGCCGAATGGCTGGCGCGCAAGCACACCGCAAACGCCGCCCAGCTGGCGAAAACCCGCACCGGCTACCTGGTCGCCTCCGGTATCATCGGCGCCATCGCAGCGCCCGTGGCGGTGATCATCCTGTGCTGCCTGGTCATCACACTGCCCCTCGCCGGCGCCGCGACGTTCGCCCTGATCGCGCTCACCATCGTCTCGGGCGGCTTCGCCGCCGCGGCGCTGGGCAAGCTGGTCTTCAAGAATCTGGGGCGCTTCCCGGCGGCAATCGCCATGGGCGCCATCCTCGGCGCAGCCTGCGCGCTGCCCTACGTCGGCAAGCCGATCGCTGCCGCCTGCTTCATGTTCGCCCTAGGCTACAGCATCCAGAACGCGTTCCTGGGATTGACGAACCGCAACGAGGGCGCACCGACGCCGCAGACGGGCAACCCCCTCTCGGCCGCAGCGGCGCCCGATGCTCCGCAAAACGGCTCCGGCAATCCGCCGCAAGCGCCCACGGCATAACCTGCGCACCACGCAAAAGGGGCTCGACGCGATCATGCGTCGAGCCCCTTCGTCGTAAGCAACCGATTCTTGCAATCAATCGAACGCAGCGTCCAGCCGAAACCCCGGCTTCGCCGCCGGCACGACAACCGCACGCCCGGCCACTCCCGACCGAACGCCTTCGGTAGACGCAAACCCTAGGCAAGCCCCAGCCAGATGGCAACCTTCGGCGCGTATCCCAGCACGAAGATCACCACGATCAGCGCCGGGATGCCGTACTTCAGCCACAGGCGCGTCCAGCGCGGGAACTTCACGCCCTCGCCCTGGTCGGCCTCGGCCAGGAAGTTCTCCCATCCCCAACCGCGACGCGTGGTGCAGAACAGCACGAACGCCAGGCTGCCCAGCGGCAGCATGTTGTTCGACACGATGAAGTCCTCGATGGACTGGATATCGCCAATGGCCGGGATGGTGACGCCCGACAGCACGTTGAAGCCCAGCGCGCACGGGATGGAAAGCACCAGCACCAGCACGGCGTTGAAGATAACGGCACGGCTGCGCATCATGCCCCATTTATCCATGGACCAGCTGATCAGGTTCTCGAACACCGCGATGACGGTAGACAGCGACGCGAACGCCATGAACACGAAGAACAGGCAGCCCCACACGTTGCCAAGCGGCATCTGCCCGAACACCACCGGCAGCGTCACGAACACCAGCGATGGGCCCTGATCAGGGGAAACACCATAGGCGAAGCACGCCGGGAAGATGATGAGGCCGGCCAGGATGGCCACCACGGTGTTCAGCGCGGTAACGGAGACGGCCTCGCCGGTAAGGCTACGCTGGCGCCCGATGCGCGATCCGAAGATCTCCATGGCCGCAATGCCGAGCGACAAGCTGAAAAACGCCTGGCCCATGGCCGCGTACACCGCGTCGCCGAACGTCGACCACCCGTCGGCGAACAGGCGCCCGAAGTCGGGCACCAGGTAAAACGCGATACCCTCGGCGGCGCCGGGCAGCGTGACGGCGCGGATGCACAGCGCGATCATCACCACGAACAGCGTGGCCATCATGACCTTCGTGACGCGCTCGACGCCCTTTTGCAGGCCCAAGCTGCACACCAGAAAGCCGATCACCACGGCCACGATCATCCATCCGATCAGCCACGCGGGATTCTCCAGCATACCGCTGAACGCCGCGCCCGCGAACGCCGCATCAGCGCCGTTGAACATGCCCGACGCCATCTGCGGCACATACGAAATCATCCATCCGCACACAGTGGTGTAGAACATCATCAAGATCATGCAGCCGATATAGCCCCACCACGAGAACCAATGCCACTTCCCGCTCGGCTGCAGCTTGTCGAAGGCCTGCGCGGCCGAGCGCTGCGATGCGCGCCCCACGGCGAACTCCATGACCATGACGGGCATGCCCAAGATCACCAAAAACACCAGGTACAGCAGCACGAACGCCGCTCCACCGTACTCGCCGGTGATGTAGGGGAAGCGCCACACGTTGCCCAACCCGATCGCACATCCGGCGCTGATCAGGATAAATCCCAGCCGCGACGCGAAATGCTCGCGCGAGGCCGGCGTCTCCTTGCCCGACGCCGCCACAGGCGCCTTAGGTGCGTTTTCCGCCATATCCATTCCCTTTCCAAACGCAAAAGAACGGCCACCTTGGGCAACCGCCCCATAACAAGCTGAAACATCGCACCTACGTGCGCAGGCGCAACGTCATATAGTACCACTATCGCCACGCCCCACCGCCAACCCTCTTCTGGGTGGTTTTGCAGAAAAGCCCACAACCCCACGCCCGCGAAAACGGAGTCCGCAGGCATTCTGCACCACCAGCCGCAGGCCCACCCGGAACTCCCCTATAATGTGCGCATAAGGAAACATCACCTAGGAAAGACGCCCCGTGAGCACCATCGAACCCGCCGACACCGCCCTGCCCAACCACAACAACCAGAAGAAGATCGCGCTCATCAACGACTTCACCGGCTTCGGCCGATGCTCGGTGGCGGTGCAGCTTCCCGTCATCTCCCAGCTTGGCGTGCAATGCTGCGTGCTGCCAACCTCGGTGCTGTCCAACCACACGGGCTTCCCCAGCTACAGCTTCCAAGATTTCACACCCTACATGCGCGAGCACATCCGCGAGTGGCGCAAGCTCGGCCTGAAGTTCCGCGGCATCTGCACGGGCTTTTTGGGCTCGGCGGAGCAGATCGCGGTGGTCAGCGAGTTCATCGACGAGTTCGGCGGCCCCGACTGCATCGTCATGGTCGACCCCGTCATGGGCGATGAAGGCCACCCTTACGGCACCTACACGCCGGAGATGTGCGAGCGCATGGCCGAGCTCACGGCGAAGGCCGACATCATCACCCCGAACCTCACCGAAGCGTGCATCCTGACAGGCGTGCCCTTCAGCAAGGACATGACCTGCGAAGATGCCGCCATGATCGCCCAGCAGCTATCGGAAACCGGTCCTGCGCGCGTGGTGGTCACCGGCGTGGAGTTCCAAGACCGCGTAGCCAACGTGTGCTACGAGCGGGGCTGCACGCCCTTCACCGTGCAAACCGCGCGCTTAGGCGGGCAGCGCTCCGGCACCGGCGACGTGTTCTCCGCCATCCTCATCGCCGACGCGGTCAACGGCGTGCCGCTAGACCAGTCGGTGGAGAAGGCATCGCACTTCGTGTGCACCTGCGTCGAGCGCGCCATCGACATGGATCTGCCGCGCACCGACGGCCTGCCCATCGAGGAGGAGCTGCGCAACCTGCGCTAGCATCGCGCACCGCGCGCCGGCCGAGGACGTGCACCTTGCAGCAGGCGCACCTTAAGGCGTACCCTAAACGGAAACGGGAAGGCGAACCGCATCGCAACCTTCGCCCCCACCTCAAGCGAGAGAGGCTCATCATGGCGAAAACGAAAGCCGAGACCATCGTATACCCCGTGCACAACGGGCTCTATGTCAACCTGACCAACCGCTGCAGCTGCGCTTGCACCTTCTGCATCCGCCAAACCGCCAACGGCGTGGGCCAGGACGGCGAAGGCGGCGAGAACAACCTGTGGCTCGACCATGAGCCCTCCTTCGAGGAGGTCATGGCCGCGTTCGACGAGCAGGACATGAGCCGCTACGAAGAGGTGGTCTTCTGCGGCTACGGCGAACCTACCTGCGCCTTCGACATGCTCAAGCGCGTGGCCGCCGAAGTGAAGCGCCGTTACAACCTGCCCGTGCGCGTGAACACCAACGGCCAGGGCAGCCTGATCTGCGGCCGAGATATCGCGCCGGAGTTCGAGGGCATCGTGGACACGGTCTCCATCAGCCTGAACACCCCCAATGCCGACGAGTACGCCGCCATCGTGCGCAGCCGCTTCGGCGACAAGGCGTTCCCGGGCATGCTCGACTTCGCGCGCGAAGTGCGCAAATACGTGCCCAACGTCGTGATGACCACCGTGGAGACGACCATCAGCCACGAGGACGAAGCCGCCTGCCAGCGCATCTGCGACGAGCTGGGCGTGCGCTATCGCATCCGCGCCTGGGTGAACTCGTAAGGCCCGGCACGGCCCGAACGGCAAACCAAGCAGCAGCAAGGCCCGCGGCGCAAACCGCGGGCCTTGCTCATCTCGGCCGATTTCGCGCCAGCCTACTCCGCCGTCTCCAGATACGGGGAATTGCGGCTTTGCTCGATCTCGTACATGGTCTGCACGTTCTTCAGCTCGTAGTCGTTGAGCTGCGAGGAGGATATGGCGTCGAACTCCTCGGGCGTGTACGTCTGCGTGTACCAGCGCTTCGTGGCGAAGTAATCGGTCAGGTCCTGGTTCTTGAAGCCGCGGCCATGGCGCGCGAATATCTCGTTGCGCGCAAGATAGAGCTCCCACAGCGACATCTTCTCCAGCTCGGAGCGCGAGCAGTACTTCGAAGCACTGCCGGGCAGCACGTAATCCTGCGAGCTCACGCTGGTATCGTAGGAGGAGATGCTGGTCACGGGCACATACGTATGCGAGATCTGCCCTGCGAACGGACCCGAATCCGAGCAGCTGAGCAGCACGGTGCGCGTGGCGGAGGTGCTGCCGGGGCACGTGGAGGTGAACACCACGCGGCACATGGAGCGCTGATCGTCGTAGATGGACTGGTAGATTTGGCGAAGCGCCTGCGCCAAATCGTCCGACGCCGCATCGTAGTACGCGCCGTTGCAGCTTGACGCCAACGACTGCAGCGAGCTGCGGTTCACATCGCCGCCCACGCCCACGATGTAGACGGGGATACCCGTTTGCTGGGACAGCGTGATGACGTCGTTCAAGCTGCAATTGCTGCTGTTCTCCTCGCCATCGGTGAACGCGATGACCACGCGCGAGCCCGATTTCAGGTTCGTGCGCTGCAGCGCCCAGTACAGCGCGTCGTAGAGCGCCGTCTCGCCGGTAGGCGATACCGCATCGATGGCGCTGTTGAGCAGCGCGGCGCTCGAGGTGAACGGCTGGCGATTGTACACGTAATCGTTGAACGAGGTGATCTCGGCCACATTGCCCTGGGTTTTCACCATCTCGTCGACGAACGAGCTTGCCGCCTTCTTGGCGCTGTCCATCTTGCTGCGCGCCCTCATGGACCCGCTCTGGTCGACCACCAGGTTGATGTTCATGGCATCGCCCACGGCAAGCGGGACCACCTGCTCCACCGTGGCGGCATATTGCGAACCGGACGAATCGGTTTCCGTGACGGTGAACTGCGACGCGTCAAGGCCGCTTGGCGTCGAACCCGCCTGGTCGGCGATCTTCGTATATAAGGTGACCTGCGGATACGCGGAATTGTCCACCTGCGACACGAACATCGTCAACGGGCTTTTCGGCTCCGACGAGGCGGTTGCGGGCTGGCTTGATGTCGTAGGCTGCTGCACCGTCGTCGGCGTCTGGACGGCGCCTGAATCCGCATCCGAGGCGTCGTCGCCAGGCCACAGGAAATACAGCGCCGCGGCTATGGCGACGATGGCCACGACCACCCAAATGGTCGGGATATCACCGATGGATTTCTTCGAAGAAGCTTTGCCAGTTGCAGCACCGCCCGAAGCGGACGCGTTGCCGCCGGACGCCGAGCTTAGAGCCTTGCCGCACGATGAGCAGAACGCGTCACCGTCTTTGACCGAGGCTCCGCAATGGGGGCAGAACATGTCAGATCCCTTTCCTTCCAGTTAAGCGCCGCTTGGCGTTGTCGCCGAAAGCTAGCGCAACACCCGGACCCAATCGCAAGGTTACCAAGCCGTAACTTCTCATGCAGGTTAAAGATACGCCCGCCACGATACCCCGGCAAGGCCCCTATCTGGCCAAATGCGCACATGGGCGGCAAATGCCGCGAAAGCCAAAGGCGCAACCTGGCCGGCCGACGGGAATGCAGGGCCACAACGCGACCACAGAGCTGCGGTACAATACGGCAAGCAGCGCGACGCCGCGTATCAGCGCACCGTCGCATCCGCCCCAAACGCAAAGGAGCTTCCCCATGATCGTCACCTCCGCAGACGTGGTACCCGGCCAAAACGTCCAAGTCCTCGGGCTGGTACGCGGCAACATCGTCACCTCGCGCCACATCGGCCGCGACATGATGGCAGGCATGAAGGAGCTGGTTGGCGGCGAGATCAAGTCGTACACCGAGATGACCGACCAAGCCCGCACTGTGGCGGAGGACCGCATGATCGCCGAGGCCGAGCGTCTCGGCGCCGATGCCGTGGTGGCCATGCGCTTCTCTAGCGGCTCCATCAACCCCGGCACCATCGAGATGCTCGCATACGGCACCGCCGTGAAGTTCGTGTAGCCGCCGTTCGCAGCGCCATATCGGGGTCCGTTCGCAACGCCCCGCCAACCCCGCTTCATCCCGACTGCCCGCCCAACCGGCGGGCAGCGCGGCATCTGGAAGGAACGCCCATGTCAACGCCCGAATTCATCACCAACCTGCGCACGAAGATCGGCAATGACCCGCTATGGCTCACCGGCATCACCGCCTACGTGGAGGACGCCCAAGGCCGCATCCTGCTGGGCAAGCGTGCCGACACCGGGCAGTGGGCGCTCATCTACGGCATCGTGGAACCTGCCGAAGAACCGGCCGATACCTGCGTGCGGGAAACCCTCGAGGAGACAGGCGTCGACATCGAGCCCGTATGCCTGGTAAGCGTGAAGTCGTCCCCGTATATGGTCACCTACGCCAACGGCGACCAATGCCAATACATGGACCTGCTGTTCTTCTGTCGACCGCGCATAGACGGCAACGCGCAGCCCCGCGTCGCCGATGACGAGAGCCTGGAAGTGGGCTGGTTTGCCCCGGACGCCCTTCCCCAACCATTGGCGACATCCACCCGATCGCGCCTTGAGCTGGTGCAACGCTTCAAGCAAAACGCCGCCCAAGGCAACCCCGCCTGCCTGTTCGCCAACACCCTCGCCTAGCCGAGCTACAAAACCGCCCAGAACTTCGCCCCGTCCATTTCGCTTTCTGCAGAATTCCTCGAAATCGAGCGGTTGACCCCATACCGGATGCGTTCGGCTTTACCATCTCTTTACCTTCTCTTTATATTCGAAGGCCAGATGGGAGTTTTCATGCACAACCGCACTACCGCGCACGCCTCCGCGATCGCCGCCGGCGTGCTCCTTGCGCTGTTCGCCGCGCTCACGGTTTCGCTGGTGTTCGTAGACCGCCAGCCTATCGCAGGCGATGGCAGCTTGGTGGGCCTTGCCACCTTCAACCTTGACGCACGCGCCATTCTCGGGCAAAACGACCTCATGGAGAAGCTGTCCAACGCGCTGCTCATCGTGCCGGCCGTCGGCGCGCTTATGCTTGCCATAGTCGGCTGCAAGCAGCTGATCCGTTCCCGAAGCCACAACGGGGTCGATCGCGATCTTTGGCTGTTGCTGGGAACCTACAGCGCCATGCTGGCGCTGTATGTGCTGTTCAACTGCATCTCACCCAACAACCGCCCCATCCTGGAGGACGGCGCTTGCGAGCCGTCGTTCCCCTCGTCGCACACGTTGCTGGCCGTCACCATGTGCGGCACGGCCATGATCCAGGCCGTGCAACGCATCCGCCAAGAAGGTTTGCGCACCGCGGCCCTTGTCATCTGCGCCGTTGGCATGGTGGGCATCGTCGCCGCGCGCGCCATGGCGGGCGTTCACTGGACCACCGACATCCTTGGCGGCATCCTACTTGGCGCCGCCTTGGTGGCTCTATACCACGCGATAGCGTTCGCAGACTACGGCAAAGCCTTACGCGGAAAGCATGCAAGACGCTAACCGCAAACCGGCGCGACAATCCGGCAGCCTTCCCCTTCGTCTGCGCGTTGCTCCTCATCCCGAAGCCCGTATGCACAAGAAAGCCTTCTGTTTCCCGAGCTCGGGAAACAGAAGGCTTTTTCACAATGGCAACCAGAGCTTTTCGTGCTAGCTACCAACATATCTCCAGCAGCGGCGCGCGTAAGCGGCGATCAACGCGCTTACCATAGCAGCATCTCAACATGCCCTCAGGCACCGACGAAACTGGTCTACTCCCAGCCCTTCCAGACATCGGGCTGATAGCCCACCGTGGCCTTCTTGCCGTTGCGAACCACCGGCTCGCACAGCACCTGCTGGTTGTCGAGCACCTTCTCAAACTTCTGGTCCGCCGCCAAATATTGCAGCAGCGCCACCGTATCGGCATCCTTGGCATCGGGGTTGATCAGCTTGTCAAGCCCGCCGACGGCGTTGGCCACCGACTGCAGCTCACCTTTGCTCATGCCCTTTTCCTTCAGGTCGATGAACTGGAAGCTGATGCGACGCTCCTTGAAGTAGCGCTGGGCCTTCTTCGTGTCGAAGCTTTTCTTCGTGCCGAAAATCTGGATGTTCACGCAAACGTCCCTTCAAATCCTACAGCTGACCGTGCCCATGATACGCCCGCGCAAGGGCGCGGCCCATCTCATCGGCATCGGCCGCATCAAAACGATACGACACCGTCTGCGGCTGTCCCGGCGCATCGGCACGGTCCTGCTCAACGCGCACGAACACGCACTCCACCTGCGCATATCCTTCCAACAGCACCGCATACGCATAGCATGTGGCCTGTAGCAGATGCTTCTCGTGCAGCTGCTCGGCGGTTTCGGCAGGCGAACCGCCGGTCTTGTAGTCCACCACCAACGCGCTGCCGGCCGGCTGCTCGCGCGTGCCGGCGGGGGCAACGCACCCCAAAAGGTCGATCTCGCCCTCAAGGTAGGCCGCATCGCAAGGGCCGCCCACACGGACAAGGAACGACGCCTCGGGGCTCACGCTTTCGCATGCGCCCATGCGCGACGCTATGTCGCTGGCGAACCACCGCTCAAGCGCAGCATCCAAACGATCACGTTGCTCGGCGGAAAGCCCGCAAGAGCGCTCCAGTGCCTGCTGGCGCGCAGCATCCGGGCGCTCAAGGGCACAACCCGACTGCCAAGCCAAGGCCGCCAGCTGCGCCAAGCGATGAAACGCCGTTCCCAAGCTCGTAGCAGCATCGGCGTCGCGCGCACCCAAGGAAGCGCTGGCGGCATCGTCGGCCGCATCTTCCACGGAGAAGTCGGCGAACCCGTCGCCGTCCTCGGCGATGGAGGAATAGCTGAACACCCCTGCCCGCGCACCCTCATAGGGCTTGCCCCGCTCGGGCTCGTAAGGCCTCACCACGGGAAGGGCGATCATGCCCGGCTTGCCGTCGGCAGGACAACCACCAGCCGCAGCCTCGTCGACGCCCGGTCCACCATCAGCCTGCAAGGCCGCGCCATCCGCAACGCCGGCCGCACCTCCCAGCAGCTCCTCGACATCCGCCGGCGTGAGGTGCACGCAGTCCACACGCGCCGGCCGCTGTCCGCCGAAGTCGAACATGCTCACGCCCGGCTCGAACACGCAGCACTCGCCCACCAGCGCCGATTGCACGTCGCCCCAGCAGCTCTTCGACAAGCCGGTGGCGTCGACCTTCGACGACTTGCCGCGCATGGACACCACAAGGGCCTCCTTCGCGCGCGTAAGCGCAACGTAGAGCAAGCGCCGCGACTCGGCGGCCTCCCCGCGCTCCTCGTGCAGCTTGATGGCCGCACGCCTATCGGCAGGAAGCTGGCTACGCGAGACCATGGCGGCGAGCTCTTCGTCGTCGAACTCGCAAAACGGCTGGTACGACCCGCTTTTTGCAACCAGCGACGAGGACTTCTCCTTCAAGCGCTCGAGCACATGGCCGCCGTCGAGCGACACATAGGTGCGCCCTTCGATCGAGCAGCACTCCAACGCCTGCGACCGCGCCGCATCGTCTCGCAGCTCGGCCACCGCCACGATGGGGAACTCAAGGCCCTTGCTGGCATGGACGGTCATGATGCGCACGAAATCGCCGCCTTCGGCGGACAGCGCGCCCGGCGCCTCCTTGGCAAGCTCCACGCGCAGCGCCAGCTCGTCGGCCACGCCCGCGGGCCCCATGCCGCCAGCCGCCTCGATATCGCGCGCCATGCGGATTGCCTTGTACACGTTCCCCGCGCGCGCCAGCCCCTCGGGACCGGCCGCCTCTAGGCGCGCAAGCCACCCGGAATCCGCCACGATGCCCTGCATGATGTCGGCAAGCGCCACGTTTCCCACCTGCTCGGACGCTCGGCGCATCAGGCTTGCGCACGCCGCAAGCGCCGGCGAGACCGCGCACCCCGACGCCACCTTGCGCTCGATATGGCGAAAGCCCTGGTCGAAAGCCCGCCTGCGAGGAATACCGCGCTCCTCGTCCATGCCCGTGGACAGCTCCAGCAGATCATCGGCGGACAGGGCGAACAGCTCGCTCGAGAGCACCTCGAACAGCGCCGTGGTCCACTTCGGGTTCGCGATGGCCTGCGCCAGGCGAACCATAAGCGCCACCTCGGGCGCACGGTTGAAGATGGAGCCGCCGGCCACCACGCACGGCAGCCCCTCGGCCCGCAGCGCCTCGGCATACACGTTCGCGCGGCCCATGCCGCCGAGCAGCACCACCATGTCACCCGGCCTGTGCCCGGCGGCCGCGAACTCGGAGAACGACTTCGCCACGCGCCGCGCCGCCACCGCCGCCGCGTCCGCAGACGACACGCCGCGCGACGGGGTCACGGTAACCTGCACCTGCACGCGGGGGCCATCGGGCAGAAACGGGCGCTTGACCTTGGATTCCTCGCGCCCCGGCGCCAACGACATGAACTCGGCGCCGAACACCTGCGGCTGCTCGAAGATGCGGTCGCACAGCGCCAGCACATCCCCGTGGCTGCGGAAGTTGTCGGGCAACTTGATGATGCCCTCGGGGTTGCGGCGGCGCACATCCTCCAGATGACGGCGGTACACCGACACGTCCGCGCCGCGGAACCGGTAGATGCTCTGCTGCGCGTCGCCGACGGTGCACATGCGCGAGAAACCTTCCCCGGCCATGCGCTTGATCATGTCCACCTGCAGCTGATCGGTGTCCTGGAACTCGTCCACCATCACCAGCTTGAAGCGATCGGCGTACGCCGCCTGGATGGCGGGATGGTCGCGAAACGCGCGGGACGCGAAGGCCAGCAAGTCGTTGTTGTCCAGCAACCCCGCCTCGCGCTTGCGGCGCGCGAACGCGCCCGCGACCGACTTCGCCACATCGATCAGCGTCGCCAGCTGCTCCTGCACCAGCCCGCAACGCGCCTGCGCGGTGATTGCGAAGTACTGTTCCGCCAGCTCAGCGGCCTGTTCGCCATACGGCGTGTTCTTGCCGAAGTTGCGACCGGGAACGGGAAATCCGTTCATGGCCGAAAGCACGCGCCGGTACGTCAGCCCGTCGGAGCCGCGTCCGATCAGCTCGCGTGCGCCTTCCAACGCATCCTGCGTTGCCGCCAGGAACTTGTCGCGCGTGGAACCCGGCTTGACGCCGTCGGCCAAGGCATATGCGGTATCGGCCACGTCCACCAGCTGCGCAAGCAGTTTCACCGGGCTCGGCGCCTCGGGGGGCGCCACCACCGACGCCATGCCGTCGGGATGCGCCGAAGCGGCCTCGACCAGCTGCCGCACCATCCCCTCGACCGACGCCGTGCGCGGACCGGCCGGGTGCACGTCGAACGATGCGAACAGCGCATCAAGGCGCTGCGACGAAACGCCTTCGGCGACCGTGACCAGGTCGTCCCTGCCGCCGAGCACCTCCTCAAGCGATGCGTCCAGAAGCGTCTTCACCGTGGCTTCGTCGGCAACCTTGAATGCAGGGTCGAGCCCCAGCTCAAGCGCATGCGCGCGAAGGATACGCGAGCACATGCCGTGGATGGTGGATATCCACGCCTCATCTGTTTTCAGCGCCTGCTCGGTCATGCCGCCGGCGCGCAGCGCGCCCTTCACGCGCGATTTGATCTCGCCCGCCGCCTTCGACGTGAAGGTGATGGCCAAAACCTGGTCGATGTCGGTCAAATACCCGCTTTCCAGCGCATGCACGATGCGGCGGGTAAGCGTGAACGTCTTGCCGCTGCCGGCGCCGGCGCTCACCGTCAACGGCTCGTCCAGCGTGTTGACGCACTTTTCCTGGCCGATAGTCAACGCCATGGCTATCCCCTCCTTTCCGAACACGATGAGACCGGGCACCACTTGCACGCCTCGGGCGTTTCCGGGCGCGGACGGATATCGCCTGCCAGCATACGCTCGAGCGCCGCGGCCACCGCCTCCTCCGTCTCGTCCAGCACATCGGAAAACGGCCTGTCGGCGCACATGCAATCCTTATGGCGCATGTTCGGCAGGTGGGCGTTCTCTATCACGCGCCCGTCGTAGGCGCCCGATATCATCTTGCGCCGTCCGTAGCACACGTACAGCGCGCCCACCGGCTCCAAGCCCAGCGTACGGCGAACCACCTGGGCGTAGATGAGCGCCTGCACCTTGCCCAGGCGCCCCTCCTCGCGCACGCCGAGCGCGTACGACCCGGAAATCGAGCCCTTGTAGTCGATGATCGCGCACCGTCCTTCGCCATCCACATCGATGCGGTCGGCCGTGCCCAGCAGCTTATGACCCGCGTAATCCACCGCGCCGCCGCAAGCCACGTCGTACTCCAAATACTTCGGGGCGAAGGTGGGCAGAAGTTCAGCCTCGAAGTCCAGGTAGTCCATCAACTTGTGTTCAAGCTCGGCAAGCTCCCGATGCTCCACCTGCGACGTGGGGATCAAACGGTTCTCCGACTGGCGAAGATGCGGCTGCAGCGCCTTATGACGCGCAAGCACGTCGGCCATGAGCTCCCGCGCCTGCGCAAGCAGCTGCGGAGTCACCTTCGCCTCGCCCAGGTCCTCGGACATATGCTTATAGAAGCTGTGCAGCGCGTTGTGCGCGAAGTCGCCCATCTCAAGCGGCCCGAATCCTTCGTCCAGGTCGTCCAGGCGCAAACGCCTTTGAGCGAACCACTTGTACGGGCACTCCAGATAGCTTTCGATCTGGGAAGGCGAAAGGCACGGCTCGTCGAGCACCTGCCCGCCCTGCAGCACGCGCGGAAGTACCACGAGCGAACGCGCCTCAGGCGACACCGCACCCGTCAGCGGCGGCTCGATGCGCGCCGCTTCAGGCGCCGGCGCATCCGACAGCGCATCGTTGGCGCACAAGGCATCTTCACCGCGCAGCAGCATCCCGTCCTGCAGATGCTCGGGAAGCGAATACGGGTTGTCGATGTCCTCGGTGGCCGTGGGGTCGTCCCGATAACAGTCGACGAACTCCTCCAGCACCACGCAAGGGTACGTGGGGTCGGCGGACGAATCGTTGAGGCAGCGCTCGATGATCAGCTGATCGGTTGCAGCGTGCTCGAGCGCGAAGAACGCACGGCGCATGCGGGCAAGCGCCGAATCGGCGCGCTTCACGCCAAGATGCTCGAGCAGCACCCGGGAAGCATCCTCGGAATCGGCCGCCGGATAGGCGGCGCTTGTCAAGTCGGTCGCCACGAGCACCTTGCACGAGCCGCTCCCCAAAGACGCCGCCGTGCTCTGATCGGTCATCAGCACATCGGGCGCACCAAGGGCGGCGCCATCGCAACCGCGCGGAGCCACGATGCGTGAAACGTTGACTTTCAAGCGTTTTGCCTGGTCGAACGTCGCATCCGCCCCCAGCCCCGCCAGCTTGGCGGCGTCGGCGGCGCGCTGCAACGCGCGCAACGCGGCAAGCTGCTCGGCGCGCCACGCCTCCGAGCGGTTCGTCATGCGCCGCACGGCGGCCTCGAGCTCGGCTGCTGCTTGCGCATCCAGCTGCAAGGCAAGCCGCTCCATCGCCGCGAACATCGGGTTGTCGCCGCGCAAGCGGGCGCACAGGTCGGACCGCCGCGCCGTGCGATCGGCGCGCATATCGGCATCAAGCTTGAACGCCGCCTTCCTCGTCATGCCGGAAAACGGCGACAGCGCCCAATCGGCCAGGTCGGCGCGGTCCCAGCGCTCCACATCGGTCGGGGCGATATCCCCGTACCCTTCGATATGCGCAACGCCGCCCGCCTGCCCTTCGTCAAGGAAACGGCGAAGCGAGCAGATGGCCCTGCCGAACGCGGTGTCCGCGAAGCGGCGCCGCCCGCGTAGGGCAACCGCATGGCCCTGACGAACAAGCGTCGGCGCCACGCGTCCGAACAGCACCGCCGGATCCTTCGCCGCAACCACCACGGCAGCAGCCTGCGCGCCGGCCGAGCGCCCATCTCGATAGCCGTCGGCGCTGCCGGAAGCATCCTCGCAGCTGGAAGCACCGTC
>ERZ838483.1296-NODE-1296-length-23142-cov-5.995062_pt1 | contig 23142 bp, 19 predicted proteins | sample MGYA00519939_ERZ838483 | MGnify/ENA primary metagenome ERZ838483 (study PRJEB31850, sample SAMEA3708836) | human gut metagenome | biome: human gut; feature: human-associated habitat; material: faeces | place: China | collected 2014 ... | reverse complement strand
ACATATCCATATCTTCCAAAGAGAACTCAACCCGAATCTTTTTCGAGTCGACCTCACCCTTGGAAAGCAAGACAACCGTCTCCACATGGGCCGTGCCGGGGAACATATCCACGGCGGCGGCCCGCACTGCCTGATAGCCCAGCTGGCCGAAGAGTTTCACATCCCGCCCCAGTGTAGCGGGGTCGCAGGAAACGTAGACCACCTTCTCCGGCCTCATGGCCGCTACGGAGGCGACAACCTCCGGTGCCAGTCCCTTCCGGGGCGGGTCTACCGTGACCACATCCGGGCGCAGGCCGTCGCTCTCCAGCTTGGCGGCAATATCCGCCGCGTCCCCGCAGAAAAACTCCGCGTTTTCGATGCCATTGCGAACCGCATTCTCCTTGGCGTCCCGGATGGCCGGCGGCACGATCTCCGCACCGATGACCCGCTTTGCCGCTTTGGCAAGGCACAGGGTAATGGTTCCGATACCGCAGTAGAGATCCAGCACCGTCTCCTTGCCGGTCAGGCCCGCGAATTCCAGCGCCTTATGATAGAGTACCTCCGCCTGATCCCGGTTCACCTGATAAAAGGACGGCATGGACAGCTTGAATTCCAGCCCGCAAAGGGTGTCCATCAGGTAATTCTGGCCGTAAAGCGTGCGGTATTTGTCGCCAAGAATCACATTGCCCCGGCGGGTATTGCTGTTCAGCAGGACGCCTACCGTGTGCGGGACTGCTGCGGTGACGCAGCCTGCCAGCTCCGGCTCCCGCGGCACCTTGTTCCCGTTGACCACCACGCAGCAGAGGCTTTCGCCCCTGCGGTTCACCCGGACGCAGACGTGCCGCACCAGCCCCTTGCCGGTGGTCTCGTCATAGGCAGGGATCTTGTAGCGCCGCATCCACTCCCCCACGGCCTGCGCGGTGCGGTCGGCAGCTTCCGTCTGGATCAGGCAGCGGCGGATGGGCACAACCTTGTGTGTCCGGGCCTGAAAAAAGCCGATGGAGCCGTCAGCCCCCACGGGATACTGGCTTTTATTCCGATAATGCTCCGGGTTCTTCGCCCCCAGGATCTCCTCCACCTGCAAGGTAAGCCCGCCGATCCGGGTCAGAGCGTCCTGCACCCGCTGGCGCTTGGCCCACAGCTCCTCCGGATAGGTCAGGTGCCGGTAGGCGCAGCCGCCGCATTTGCCCGCATGGGGACACTCCGGCTCCATGCGGTCCGGCGATGGACGGCGGATCTTCACGATTTCTCCGGCGCAGGAGGTTTTCATCACCTTCGTGATCCGGAGGTCGATCTCCTCCCCCCGGACGGCGTGTGGCACGAACACCACCGCCCCGTTCACCCGCGCGATCCCCAGCCCGTCGCTGGAATAGCCGTCGATCACCGCCGTATAAATCGTTCCTTTTTCCAATGCTTCCATGGGATTTTTCATCCTTTTCAAGTTCTTAAGAATTTCCATTCAGATACAGGCAGGGAGTGCCGCGTTGACAGCACTCCCTGCGGATTCTTCTATTCTACAATCATTCTTCCCATTTGTCCAGCAGCTGACGTAGCTGTTCGGCCCAGCGGCTGAGGGTCTTGTTGTCCCGGCCCTTGGAACGGCGGATCACGTCCACCAGACGCTGACCCAGCGCCGCCAGACGCTCATAGGCAGCAGTGACCTTCTGGCCGCCCACAGCCTTGACCTTCCGCTCCGGCAGATAGCCGGTGGCCACGATCTTGTCCTCGATCAGATCGTAGACCTCGGTATACTGAGGCGCATGGGCGGTAAAGCCCAGCTTTTCCACGCTCTCGGCAAAGTAGGGCGCTACCTCACGGTCGCCGTGAACGATGAACACGCGCTGGGGCTTGGGCGCCTTGATATCTGCGATCCACGAGAGCAGATGATCCCGGTCGGCGTGGGATGAAAGTCCCTGGAAGTTGACGATTTTTGCGTGGACGGCAATCTCCTCACCGAAGAGCTTCACACTCTTGGCGCCTTCCAGCAGGGAGCGGCCCAGCGTCCCCTCTCCCTGATAGCCCACGAATACCACGGTACATTCCGGCTTCCAGAGGTTGTGCTTCAGGTGGTGCCGGATTCGGCCGGCGTCGCACATACCGGAGGCGGAAATGATGACCTTGGGAATACCGTCCTCGTTCAGCGCCTTGGATTCCTCCACCGTCTCCGTCATGCGGAGGTTGGTGAAGCTGAACATATGGGTGCCGTCCTGCACCAGCGCCAGCGCGTCGGCGTCCAGATAGCCGTCCAGATCGCCGGTGAAGATCGTGGTCGCCCGGCGGGCCAGCGGGGAGTCGATATATACGGGGAAGTCCGGGTTGGATTTCACCAGACCTCTGTCCTTGATTTCCCGGATAAAGTAGAGAAGTTCCTGCGTGCGGCCCACGGCGAAGGCGGGGATCACCACGTTGCCGCCCTTGGCCATGGTCTCGTCAATGATCTTTGCCAGATCTTCCGTGTAGCTCCACACCTCGGTGTGGTTGCGGTTGCCGTAGGTGGATTCCATAACGACGTAATCCGCACCGGCGAAGTGGCTGGGATCCCGGATAATGGGCTGATCCACGTTGCCCAGATCGCCGGAGAAGATCAGCTTTTTCGTGACGCCGTTCTCCGTGGCGGTGACGGTGATACAGGCGCTGCCCAGCAGGTGTCCCGCGTCGGCAAAGCGGACGCTGACGCCCTCGTACAGCTCCACATCCTGTCCGTACTCGCAGGTGGTGACGTACTGCTTCACGTTCTCCGCGTCCTCCACGGTATACAGCGGCTCCACCTTGGGCGCGCCGGAGCGCTCCGCCTTGCGGTTTTTCCACTCCGCGTCGGACTCCTGAATGTGGGCGGAATCCTGCAGCATGATATCCATGAGGTTGGCCGTCACGCGGGTGGTGAGGATGCGGCCCTGAAAGCCCTGCTTCACCAGCATGGGTACCCGGCCGGTGTGGTCAATGTGGGCATGGGTGATGAGTACGAAGTCGATGCTGCCGGGATGGAAGGGCAGCGCGCCGTTGTCGATCTCGTCCCGTCCCTGCTGCAAGCCGCAGTCAATGAGGATCTTCCTGCCGTTGACTTCCAGACAGTGGCAACTGCCGGTGACGCACTGATCAGCGCCGTAAAAGCTCAGTTTCATAGGGGCCTCCTTTTATTTTTCACAGATGACGCAAAGCATTTCTTTTAGAACATCTTAACACAGGGGCGTGGAAAGTACAAGGAAGGTTTTGTGAACTTTTCCTGTCATTCGCGCAAATTTGCCGGAATCCATGGAAACTTTTTTTATTCTCTCACGTCTGTTATAATAAAGAAGTATAGAATCTGTTTTGTAATTATCGAAAGGAGCGGTCTTCATGAAGAACGTGTTCACCTTCTGCTGCGCCCTGTGCCTGCTGGCCCTCACCGCCTGCGGCTCTGCCCCCAAGATCAGTGAAGAAGCATCTGATCTGGAGGTCAACAACCATGAGGGCGTCACCATGACGGTGGTGGATGGCTCCGCCTATCCGGGACAGGTCAAGGTGACGATCCTCAACGCCACGGACACGGAAATCGACAGCGGCAACAGTGCTGATTTCTTCCTTCAGGTAGAACAGGACGGCCAGTGGTATGATCTGGAAGAAAATGGAGACTTTGCCAACACGGCGGAAGCCTATATCTTTGAAAAAAACACGCCGAGGGAGATGACCTTTCAGTGGGCCAGCCGCTACGGCTCTCTGGATGCCGGCCACTACCGGGCGGTCAAGTGGTTTTTTGAGTTTCATGAAAACGAGACGGAACGGGACAAGCGGATCGTGGATTTTGCACTGGCGGCGGAATTCGATATTGCGTAAGCGCACGCACGCCGGCAAAAATAGCGGGCTGTACGGAGCAGGCTCAAAGCCTGTGCCGCACAGCCCTATTTTTCTGTACCGGTCCGATGTATCCGCCGTTTTTTCAGGCCAAAAGCCTGTTAAACGATTATCTATTCTGACGCATGGATATTTTGTAAACTTTTTTCGTATCTTTTCCATTTTTCTTTGCAATCTGGGAGATGATATGCTATAGTATGCTTGTTTTATTGTGGGTGACTATGTTCTCCCTTAATCTATAAGGTATAATCTCTCCCGCCCGACGCCGGGCGGAAGCGTGAAAGGATGTTTGTAACCAATGGGCTTTCTGAAATCTATTTTCGGCGATTACAGCTCCCGCGAGTTGAAATCCATCTATCCCATCGTGGATAAAATCGAAGCCATGGCCGACGAATACAAGGCCTTGACCGATGCGGAGCTTCAGGCCAAAACGCCGGAGTTCAAGGAGCGTCTCGCCAACGGCGAAACGCTGGACGACATTCTGCCGGAGGCCTTTGCCACCGTGCGGGAGGCTGCAGACCGGGTGCTGGGGATGCGTCCCTACCGGGTACAGCTGGTGGGCGGCATCGTGCTGCATCAGGGCCGGATCGCCGAGATGAAGACCGGCGAAGGCAAAACGCTGGTGGCCACCCTCCCCGCCTATCTGAACGCGCTGGCCGGCAAGGGCGTCCACATCGTCACCGTCAACGACTATCTGGCCAAGCGTGACTCCGAGTGGATGGGCAAGGTGCATCGCTTCCTTGGCCTGAAGGTGGGGCTGATCGTTCACGGCCTGACCTCTCAGCAGCGCAAGGACGCCTACGCCGCCGACATCACCTACGGCACCAACAACGAGATGGGCTTCGACTACCTCCGGGATAATATGTGCATCTACTCCAGCGAGCTGGTGCAGCGGGGCCACAGCTTCGCCATCGTGGACGAGGTGGACTCCATCCTGATCGATGAGGCCCGTACCCCCCTGATCATCTCCGGGCAGGGCGAAAAGTCCACCCAGATGTACGATATGGCGGAGATGTTCGTCTCCCGCCTGAAGAAAAAAGTAGTTGTGCAGTTGGATGACAAGGAGGAAGAAGATTCCAACATCGACGCCGACTACGTTGTGGATGAAAAGGCCAAGACGGCCACCCTCACCGCCTCCGGTATCGCCAAGGCGGAAGAGTTCTTCCATGTGGAGAACCTGTCCGATCCCTCCAATGCCACGCTGAATCACCACATCAATCAGGCTCTGAAAGCCCACGGCACCATGAAGCGGGACATTGACTACGTGGTGAAGGACGGCGAGGTTATCATTGTGGACGAGTTCACCGGCCGTCTCATGTTCGGCCGCCGGTACTCCAACGGTCTGCATCAGGCCATTGAAGCCAAGGAGCACGTCAACGTCAACAGCGAGAACAAGACGCTGGCCACCATCACTTTCCAGAACTACTTCCGCCTGTACGACAAGCTCTCCGGCATGACCGGCACGGCCATGACGGAAGCTGAGGAATTCGGCACCATCTATAATCTGGATATCGTGGAGATCCCAACCAACCGTCCCAATCAGCGCGTGGATCACCACGATGTGGTGTACAAGACGGAGGCCGGCAAGTTCCGGGCCGTCATCCGGCAGGTGAAGGAATGTCACGAAAAGGGACAGCCGGTACTGGTTGGCACCGTGTCCATTGAGAAGAACGAGCTGCTGAGCCAGCTGCTCCAGCGGGAGGGCATCCAGCACAATCTGCTCAATGCCAAGAACCACGAGAAGGAAGCGGAGATCGTGGCCCAGGCCGGTAAGCTGGGGGCCGTCACCGTGGCCACCAACATGGCGGGCCGTGGCACCGATATCATGCTGGGCGGCAACGCCGAGTACCTGTCCCGCGCCGATCTGGTGAAGGCCGGTTACTCCGAAGAGGTCATTGTGGACGCCACCGGCTACGCCGAGACCGACAATGAGGAAATTCTGGCAGCCCGGAAGCTCTTCGCCGAGCGGATGGCCTATCACAAGGCCATCATCAAGGAAGAAGCCGAAAAGGTCCGGGAGGCCGGCGGCCTGTTCATCATCGGCACCGAGCGCCACGAATCCCGCCGGATCGACAATCAGCTCCGCGGCCGTGCTGGCCGTCAGGGCGACCCCGGCGAGACCCGGTTCTACATCTCTCTGGAGGACGATCTGATGCGCCTGTTCGGCGGCGACCGCATCCAGAACATGATGGAGAAGTTTGATCTGGATGAGGACACCCCCATTGAGAACAAGATGCTGACCCGCGCCATTGAAAACGCCCAGACCACCGTGGAGAGCCGCAACTTCCAGTCCCGTAAGTCTGTTCTGGAATACGACGACGTGATGAACAAGCAGCGGGAGATCATCTATGCCCAGCGCCGTCAGGTGCTGGACGGCATGGACATCAAGGAAACCGTGCTGAACATGATGCACACCTCCGTCAGCAACCATGTGGCGCTGGACTTTGGCGAAAGCCAGCATCTGGACGCCGCCCGGTATCACGAAATGCTCAGCGACATGGAGGGCATCTACTTTGCAAAGGGCGCTGTGGAGTTCTCCGACGAGGAGATCCCCTCCAAAACTCAGGAGGATTTCGACGAGGCATTCATCGCCGCTGCCGAAAAGACCTACGAGGCCAAGGAACAGGAAATCACCGCGCCCATCATGCGGGAGCTGGAGCGGGTCATCATGCTCCGGGTGGTAGACGAATACTGGATGGATCACATCGACGCCATGGACGATCTGAAGCAGGGCGTCCGGCTCCAGGGCTACGGCAACAACAACCCCGTGGACGTCTACAAGCGGGAATCTCTGGAAATGTTTGAGGAAATGGTCTCCGCCATTCAGGATGAAACCGTCCGCCGTCTGTACTCCGTCCGGCTGAAGAAGGATGAGGAGGTCAAGCGGGAGCGGGTCGCCAAGGCCACCGCGGAAAATGTAGGCGGCGACGGCACCACGCCCAAAAAGCAGCCGGTGAAAAAGGTCGTGAAGATCGGCCGCAACGATCCCTGCCCCTGCGGCAGCGGACTGAAGTGGAAGAAATGCACCTGCAAGGAGTATCACCCCGACCTGTGATCCGCCGTCCATCCGATTTTCTGCCCCGCAGGGCGGACATGGCTGAGCCATGCCCGCCCGCGAGGCATCCTCTCTTTGCCCTCTGGTTTTTCGGAGGGCATTTTTTGAAATATGAGACAGTGAGGTGTACGCAATGCCCTTTCAGCAGCGCGAGCAAAACGGTCTGGTGTGGTTCACCGCCGATGTGCTGAGTCAAATTCCCCACGGCTTTTCCACCCGGATGGGCGGCGTGTCCCCCGCCCCGTGGGACAGTCTGAACCTCCGTCCCAATCAGGGGGACGGCCCGGAAGCTCTCCGGGAAAACTACCGCCGCTTCTTCGCAGTTCTGGGGCTGGATGAACACCGGACCGTGCTGAGTCAGCAGACCCACACCGCCAACATCCGCCGCGTCACCGCCGCAGACGCCGGGAAGGGCGTCGTCCGCCCCCGCGACTACACGGATGTGGACGCTCTCATTACCAATGAAGCAGCTCTGCCCCTGACGGTCTTTTCTGCCGACTGCGGCACCGTGCTGCTGTACGATCCCGTCCGGCAGGCTGTGGGCGCGGCCCATGCCGGCTGGCGGGGCTGCGCCGCCGGAATCGTGGAAAAAACAGTGCAGGCCATGGAGGATGCTTACGGCAGCCGTCCTGCGGATCTGCTGGCCGCCCTTGGCCCCTGCATCGGCCGGTGCTGCTTTGAAACCGACGGCGACGTTCCCGCCGCCATGCGGGACGCTCTGGGGGCGGACGCAGAACCGCACATGGAGCGCCGGGGAGCCAAATTCCATGTGGATTTGGCCGGTCTGAACCGCCAGTGGCTGCTGCGTGCCGGTCTTGCGCCGGAGCATATCGAGGTTTCCGGCATCTGCACCGCCTGCCGCCCGGATCTGTTCTGGTCCCATCGGAAAATGGGGGATCAGCGGGGCGTGCAGGCCGCCGTCATTGCTTTGAAGGAGTGCCTATGAAACGAATCACCGCGCTGGCAGCGGCCCTGCTGCTGGCCCTGTCCCTGCTGACCGGCTGCGCGCAGATCGACGAAGCGGAGGAGCCGCTCTTTCCCCCGGAAGAAGATCCGGCCCCGGAGGAGACGGCCGCCGCTCTCCCCTCCGCCTTTTCCCTTCCCTATCTGGCAGGGCAGCCATTGAATCCCCTGACCTGCCCGGACGGGATGCAGCAGACGGCAGCTTCCCTGCTCTATGAGGGGCTGTTCCATCTGGACGGGCAGTTTACGCCCCAGCCCCTGCTGTGCGCTTCCTACACCTATGACCCGGAAGCCCTGACCTATGTTCTCACTCTGCAGCAGGGCGTCGTCTTTTCGGACGGCTCCCCCCTCACCGCCGCCGACGTCAAAGCCACCCTCACCGCCGCCCGCAGCTCCGCCCGCTATGCCCCGCGGCTGGCGGATGTGAAAAGCATTTCCGCCGGGAACGGCACCGTGACGCTGACCCTCTCCCGGCCCAACAGCGCCCTTCCCGCCCTGCTGGATATTCCGATCCTGAAATCCGGCACCGAGAAAAAGGACATCCCCACCGGCACCGGCCCGTATCTCTATGATGAGAGCAGCACCCCCTGCCTGCTGGCCAGCCAGAACTGGTGGCAGGGCGGCGGTCAGCCGGTGGAGCGGATCGTTCTGACGGAAACCGCAGATGCGGAGTCCATGCTTTACCGCTTCACCTCCCACGACGTCCAGCTTCTTGTCTCTGACCTCACCGGCACGGATTCCGTGACTGTTTCCGGCAGCGTCCGCTGCACGGACGCCGACACCACCGTGTTCCAGTATCTGGGGATCAACACCACCGTCAAGCCTTTGGATGACGCCGCCTTCCGCCGCTGCCTGTCGCTGGGGCTCAACCGGCAGGCGCTGGTCAGTGGGCTGCTGTCCGGCCATGCCAGAGCCGCCCAGTTCCCCGTCTCCCCGGTGTCGCCGCTGTACCCGTCGGAGCTGGATACTGCTTTTTCCGCCACCGCCTTTGCCGACGCGCTGGCCGCCTGCGAGACCCGCCCCACCCGCACCCTGCGGCTGGTGGTAAACAGTGAAAATGCCTTCAAGGTCTCCGTGGCCCAGCAGATCGCCGCCACATTTACCACCTCCGGCATTCCCATGGAGGCCGTAAGTCTGCCGTGGGCGGAGTATACCGCCGCTCTGGCCGCCGGACGCTTCGACCTGTATTACGGCGAGGTGCGCCTGCTGGCGGACTGGGACGTTTCCTCCCTGCTGGCCACCGGCGGCAGCCTGAACTACGGCGGTTGGAGCGACGCCCAGTGCAATCAGCTGCTGGAAGCCTGCCGCAGCTCCGCAGGCCGGGAGACAGCGCTGAACGCCCTGTACCGTTATCTGCGGGAGCAGACCCCCATCCTGCCGGTGTGCTTCAAGACCGTTTCCGCCCTGTATGAATCCGATGTGCTGGAGGGGCTGACCCCCACCGCCGCCGAACCGTTTTACGATCTGAACAGCTGCGTCATTCACCTGAGCGCGGGCTGAATCGGCCCGTCCCCCCGAAAACAGTCATGGAAAAGATTCCTTGCGTGACATTCCGGCAGATTTTTGGTACGCTTGGGGCGAGGTGAAACGTATGCGTGACATTGGGAAAAACATCCGGGATCTGCGGAAACGGCAGAACATGACGCAGGACGAGCTGGCCGCGCGGCTGTTTGTCACCCGGCAGACCGTCTCCAACTACGAAAACGGCCGCACCCGGCCGGATGTGGAGCAGATCCTGCGGCTGGCAGAGATCTTCGGCACGGACGCCAACGCTGTCCTCTATGGCCCGCCGGTGCCGGAAAGCCGGAGACGCGCCGTATTCCCTACCCTGACCGGCATCGGGCTGACGGCGATTCTCTGGGGTGTCATGGTGCATCTGCGCCCATGGGTTCTTGCGTGTATGAAGCGGAACGAATATTTTCTGCCGGTTTTTGTACTTTCTGCTGTCTGGAAGCCCATTGCCTGGGGTATGATGGGCTGGACCCTGACCCAGCTGCTGAGTCTGTTTATCCCCATCCGGCCTCCTCAGACACTTTACATCCGCCGGGTGCGCCGGGGGCTGCTGGTTCTTGCACTCTGCGGTATCGCGCTGCCGGCGCTGTGCTGGGCTTTGATTTACAGCGATGTCTATAACAGCCTTTCCTATTTTCTCAGGCAGTTTCTTGGCCGAATCGTATATTTCAGTCTCAAATCTCACTATTTTTACGCCTTTTTCGGCATGGCCCTGCGTCTGCTGGGCTTTCCAGCGATGCGGCAGGCCACCCCGAAGCCGCAGGACATCCCTGCCTCTTAATAAAACACACCGTGCCGCGAGCAGCGCTCCCGGCACGGTGTGTTCTTCTCTTATTCCGGCTTGCCCCGGTTGGCCTTTCCCGTGATCTCAGCCACGGTGATGCGCCACACGGCGGTGTGGCCGATGCAGTCGTGAAAATCCCCCTGCCAGTAGGGGTTCTCCGGCGCCAGCTTCCGGCACAGCAGCCGCAGGGCGTTTACCTTTTCCGCTGCGTCCGTTACCTCTGCCGCCGTTCCCGTCAGGATGGCAGCGGCATACCGGGTGGTCAGTCCCGGCTGGTCGATCTCCGCGCCGCTTTCCACGCAGGCGACGCATACGTTGGGATGCTTCCGCATACAGTCTGCCTTTTTCCCTGCCATGGCGCTGTGGAAGTACACCCGGTTGTCCTCCCGGACAAGATTCACCGGCACAGCATAGGGCGCGCCGGCGTCATCCATCATGGACACCACGCCGTCCGCACACCGATCCACGATTTCCCACGCCTGCTCCGGCGTCAGTTCCCGATCTTTTCTTCTCATCTGATTCCCTTCTTTTCGTTTTTCCGGCTGTACAGGGGTAGGATCTCATTCCTTTTCCCTTGGGGGACACGTGCCCAAAGGAAAAGCTCCATTCCCGTCTGGATCGTCGAACCCGTTTTTTATAAGCTCCAGCTTCTGTCTGCGGGGCAGCTTTTTGATGGCCGCTTCCCGGCGCAGGGCAGCAGAGCGGTCTGGTGCTTCCTCTGTGTAGGCCAGCGTCACCGGCGGGCGGCTGCGGGTATATTTGGCTCCCGTTCCGATCTGGTGCTCCCGGAGCCGCCGGGCCACATCCGTGGTGGAGCCTGTGTAAAGGCTGCCGTCCCCACAGCGCAGCATATAGACATACCACATTGCGCCCACGCCCTTTCCTGACGGCATTTTAGCATATTCCTCTCCCCGGCGCAAGAAGCAGAAAAACCTCCGGCAGAGCCGGAGGTTTTTCATACAGGGTTTCAGGCTTTCTGTGCTTCCCCGCCGGAGAACGTCTCCAAAGCTGCGGCATCTGCCGCCCGCTTTTCCTCAATGGCCTCCTTCAGAAGCATATCCTTCACTTTCATGAGCCGGGTGGTGGTAGAACGGTCATTTTCATCCAGCTTCATGGTGATATAGCGGATGGCTTCCTGCGTATTGGGGATCATCACATATTCCAGCGCGTTGACCCGGCGGCGGGTCTTTTCGATCTCCTCTGCCATGAGCTGGGCGGATTTTTCGATCTGCGCCAGCTTCAGCATCTTCCGAAACACGTGTCCCAGCGCTTCTACGGCGTCGTCCAGCTCGCCGGAGGTAGCGGCAAAGCCGTAGGGATAGATGTCGGAATCCGACTTGGTTTTCGTCTGGAAATCGTACACCGGCACGTTGACGGACATGATGTTCTGGGTGGTGCGGGTAAGCTCCACGCTCTGCTTAGGATACAGCAGCGCCTGTTCCAGCGCTTCGGAGGACATAAGGGCGGAGGCCACCGTAAAGGACTTGTGGACAGCCATCAGGTCCTCCTCCACCTCGGCGCGGAGAGAACGCACCTCCCGGACCGTATCCAGAAACTGCTTCATCAGCTCATCCCGCTTATCCTTCAGCAGCTTGTGGCCCCGCTGGGCGGTTTTCAGCTTGCCCTTGAGACGGGTGAGCTCCATGCGGGTAGGGCTGACCGTGATATTCGCCATGGTTCACCCCTCCTTACTTCTGCTCGTCTTTTTTCGGCCAGTACTTTTCGATCAGCTCCGGCTTGATCCGCTTCAACTCGCTCTTGGGCAGGATGCTCAGCAGCTCCCAGCCCAGATTCAGCGTTTCCTCGATGGAGCGGTTCTCCTCGTAGCCCTGGTTGACGTAGCGTTTTTCAAACTCATCGGCAAACTTGGCGTACAGCAGATCCGTAGGCGTCAGCGCCGCCTCGCCAAGAATGCTCATCAGCTCCTTGTTATCCTTGCCGGTGGCATAGGCGGCAAAGAGCTGGTTCATGGTGCTGGCGTGATCCTCGCGGGTCTTGCCCTCGCCGATGCCCTTATCCTTCAGGCGGGACAGAGAGGGCAGCACGTCCACAGGGGGATGGATGCCCTGACGGTACAGGGCGCGGCTCAGGATGATCTGGCCCTCGGTGATATAGCCCGTCAGGTCAGGGATGGGGTGGGTCTTATCGTCCTCAGGCATGGTCAGGATGGGGATCAGGGTGATGGAGCCGGGATTGCCCAGACGGCGGCCGGCCCGTTCATACAGGGTGGCAAGGTCGGTATACAGATAGCCGGGGAAGCCGCGGCGTCCGGGGACTTCCTTCTTGGCGGCGGAGACTTCGCGGAGGGCTTCGGCGTAGTTAGTGATGTCGGTCATGATGACCAGCACCTGCATTCCCTTCTCAAAGGCCAGATACTCTGCGGCGGTCAGGGCCATACGGGGGGTGGAAATACGCTCCACGGCGGGGTCGTTTGCAAGGTTGCTGAACAGCACGGTGCGGTCAATGGCGCCGGTGCGCTTGAACTCGCTGACAAAGAACTCAGACTCCTCAAAGGTGATGCCGATGGCGGCGAACACCACGGCGAAGTTGGAGCCTTCGTCTCCCAGCACCTTGGCCTGCCGGGCGATCTGCGCCGCCAGATTGGCGTGAGGCAGGCCGGAGCCGGAGAAAATCGGCAGCTTCTGGCCGCGAACCAGCGTGTTCAGGCCGTCAATGGTGGAAACACCGGTCTGGATGAACTCGTTGGGATAGTCACGGGCAGCGGGGTTCATGGGCAGGCCGTTGATGTCCCGGTACTCTTCCGGCAGGATCTCCGGGCCGCCGTCAATGGGCTGGCCCATGCCGTTGAACACCCGGCCCAGCATATCGCCGGACACGCCCAGCTGCAGGGGGTGTCCCAGAAAACGAACCTTGGCGTCCGCCAGATTGATCCCGGCGGCAGACTCGAAGAGCTGGACTACGGCGGCGTCGCCGTTGACCTCCAGCACCTTGCCCCGGCGGATGGAGCCGTCGTGCAGCTCGATCTCCACCAGTTCGTCATAGGTGACGTTTTCCACCATGCGAACCATCATCAGAGGGCCGCTGATCTCCTCAACGGTTTTATATTCACGGATCATTCGTCATCCCCTCCTTTGGCGGCAATGGCAGCGATCTGCTGCTCCATATCGGACTGGATCTGGTTGTAAACAGTCTCATATTCCTCGGCAGGCACGCTCTTGGCCCGGCCGATCTGCTCACGGGCCGGGATCTGGAACAGTTCCTGCACGGAAGCGCCCTTGGCAATGGCGTCCCGGCACAGGGCGTCATAACTGAGGATCATGCCCAGCAGCTTCTTCTGCCGCCCATAGTCGGAGAAGCTATCCACGTCCATAAAGGCGTTCTGCTGCAGGAAGTCCTCGCGAACCATCCGGGCCACCTCCAGCGTCAGCTGGTCGGCAGCGCCCAGCGCATCCTTACCCACCAGCTGGACGATCTCGTTCAGGCTGGCCTCGTTTTGCAGAATGCTCATGGCCCTGGTGCGGTCCTGCATGAATTCGGGGCCGAGATTTTCGTCAAACCACGGCTTCAGGGAATCCAGATACAGGGAGTAGGAGCTCAGCCAGTTGATGGCCGGGAAATGACGCTTGTAGGCCAGAGAGGAGTCCAGCGCCCAGAACACCTTGACGATCCGCATGGTGGCCTGAGAAACCGGCTCGGAGAGGTCGCCGCCCGGAGGAGACACGGCGCCCACCGCTGTCAGGCTGCCCCGGCGCTCGTCGGAGCCGATGCACTCCACGCTGCCGGCCCGCTCGTAGAACTGAGCCAGACGGGAGGCCAGATACGCGGGGTAGCCTTCCTCGCCGGGCATTTCCTCCAGACGGCCGGACATCTCGCGGAGGGCCTCGGCCCAGCGGGAGGTGGAGTCTGCAATGACAGCCACATCATAGCCCATATCGCGGAAGTATTCCGCGATGGTGATGCCGGTATACACGGACGCCTCACGGGCGGCCACAGGCATATCGGAGGTGTTGGCGATCAGCACCGTCCGCTTCATCAGGGACTCGCCGGTGCGGGGATCCTTCAGCTCCGGGAACTCCCGCAGAACGTCCGTCATCTCGTTGCCGCGCTCGCCGCAGCCGATGTAGACCACGATATCCACATCCGACCACTTGGCCAGCTGGTGCTGCACCACGGTCTTACCGGAACCGAAGGGGCCGGGAACAGCCGCCGTGCCGCCCTTGGCAATGGGGAACATGGTGTCGATGATCCGCTGGCCGGAGCACAGAGGCTTCTTGGGGGGATACTTTTTCGTATAGGGACGGCCCACACGGACGGGCCACTTCTGGAGCATGGTGAGGGGAACTTCCTTCCCATCCTCGGTTTTCAGGGTGGCGATGGTCTCCGTCACATTGAAAGAGCCGCTCTGGATGGAGGTGACGGTACCGCGCATGGTGGGCGGCACCATGATCTTATGAAGCACCACGGCAGTCTCCTGCACCGTGCCCAGCACATCGCCGCCGATCACCTGATCGCCCACCTTGGCAACCGCTTTGAACTCCCACTTCTTCTCGTGATCCACGGCGGGAACCTCCACGCCGCGGGTGATGCAGGCGCCCACCTTTTCCACGATCTTCTCCAGCGGGCGCTGGATGCCGTCGTAAATGCCCTCGATCATGCCGGGGCCAAGCTCCACGCTCATGGGTGCGCCGGTGGTTTCCACCTCAGCGCCGGGGCCCAGACCAGAGGTCTCCTCATAGACCTGAATGTTGGCGGTGTCCCCTTTCATGGTCAGGATCTCGCCGATCAGGCGCTGGGGGCCGACACGGACCACGTCGGACATATTGGCGTCCGCCAGACCCGTAGCCACCACCAGCGGCCCGGAAACTTTAACAACTTTACCGCTCAAATTTGATAACCTTCTTTCATCAGATTCGCAGAAGGAACAGATAAAATCGCTTGGATCCCCCTGCCGTTCAAAGCCGTTTACCGTCATGCCAGTTCAGGTCAGTCCACCTTTCGCGTCTGACGGCAGTTTGTTTTAAAATCTTTTTGTCAGGACATGCGCCTGACAAAAACACCACGACCTGTGCGCCCTGGGCGCACACACCAGTGAGTGGATCTCACTGGTGGGGGGAATCTAAAGGGGGGATGGAATCCCCTCTTTAAATTTCTACAGAATGTCCGCGCCGACGGCCCGCTCGATTGCGCTCTGAATATTGGCCTTGCCAATGCCCAGAGAGCCTTCCCGGCCGGGGATCAGGATGATGGCGGGCTGGATCTCGTCCTTGTACCGATTCAGCACATCCGGCATATCCTTTGCCAGCGTTTCCGTCAGATAAATCACCGCGCAGTCGGTTTTGGCAAGGTCATGGACGGTTTTCCGCGCCTCCTCCACCGAGGTGACGGGATAGGTGTCCAGTCCCAACGCCCGGAAGCCCATGACGGACTCCCAATCGCCCACGACGGCGATGGAATACGTTGCTGCCATGTTCTCCCCTCCTTACGCGTTGATCCGCCGCAGGCGGGACCGGATGATCTCCGGGCTTAACCCGGCGGCGCGGCCCATCAGCAGAATACGGATGTTGGTATACTCCGTCTCCCGCGCCGCCAGATACGCCAGCATGGGGGCCTCCCCGAAGGGGATCATCTGTGCCCCGGAGAGATAGTCGGCCACGGCATCGTCGCAGCGTTTTTCAAACTCCGTCAGAGAGCCGCCTTTCAGCGCCGCTTCTCCCGCTTCCGCCGCCTGTGCGAACCGGGTGGAGCCGTAGACCTCTTCCAGCCCGCTTCCCCGCTCAGCCGCCACAGCCAGAATTGCCGCCGGGTCGATCCCGCCGCCGTCAAAGAGGACGCCGGCCAGAAAATCAGCGTTTTTCCCCATCCGCAGCGTGCGGATCAGGGCGCGGAGATTGGCTGCATCGATCTGGGCGGCCACATAGCCCCGGAGGAACGCGCTGCCGGTGACATCCGCCACCTGCGCCATATCCCGGTACATCCAGCGATCCAGCGTAATGTCGCTGAGCTGGGGGTCACGGGTGGTATCCAGCACGGATTTCGCTTCCGCAACGGCCTCCGGCAGCGTTCCGGGCAGGCCGTCCAGTTCCCCGCTGTCCATAGCGGTTTTCAGCTCCGACGCACTGACGCGGCCCATGTCCATCAACATCCGCGCCGGGTCTGTCCCCATGGCGGCTGCCTTCAGGATGGTCTTTGCGTTGTGATAGTCGTATTTCAGCTTGAAAATGTCGATATATCTGGGGTCCGGCGCGCTGTCGCCCAAATCGGCCAGCAGCGCTTCCCGCGCCTGAGACAGCGCGGCGTCCATGGCCTCCGGCCGTGCGGCGTCCAGTTCCGGGTAGCCGCACTCCTGTAAAAGCTTGGACACTTCCTCGCCGCTGTGGGCCACCAGAAGCCGCTCCATCCGCTCTGCCGTCAGCAGCGTGGTTTCCATGGCACGGATCCGGGCCGAGATCGCCAGATAATCGGTGTCTTTGATTTTAGCCAAGGCATCCTCCCCCCTTAGCCGAACAGCCGCTGGGCCACCTGCCCCGCCGTCTCCGTCTTTTGCAGGCGGATCAGGGTATCAAAAGCGCAGTTGACCTCAATGCTGCCGTTGCGGAGGATGAAGCCGCCGGGGATGCTGGCCGTCTCCTCCGAGATGGTCAGCCTGCCGCCGGTTTTCGCATTGGCAGCGTCTACCGCGGCGCGGCCCACGGTGTCCCGATCCTGTGCGGAGAAGAGGACTTCGCCCTTCCCCTCCGGTGCCGCCTGCTCCAGCAGGGACGTCAGCACCTCCACGCAACGCTCCTGCGGCAGATTCCGCAGCTGATCCAGTGCCTTTGCGTAGACCTCCTCCATCACTGCCTGCTTGGCGGCCAGAATGGTTTTCCGAGCCTCCATCTGGGCGGCGCTGACAAGGCGCTCCTCCCGCTCTGCGGCGTTGCGCTGATTGCGGGCAGCCAGATTGGCTGCTTCCTGATCCGCCTGCGCCTGATAGCGGGCGGTAATGGCCGCAGCCTCCTGACGCGCCTTATCCAGCAGAGCGTCCGTATCGGCCCTGGCGTTGGTATTCAGCCGCTGGATAATGGTTTCAATTCCGTTCATAGTTGAATCCCCTTTCTCACAGGGATCAGGCGCTGATATTGATGATCATCAGCATGGAAGCCAGCAGTGCCAGAATGGCGTAGAACTCCACGGTGATGCAGAGCACCATGCCCTTGGACCAGTCGTCCGGCTTCTTGGCCAGAATGTTGATGGAAGCAGCGGCCACGCGGCCCTGTGCAATGGCGGAGAACAGGCCGCCCAGCGCCATGGGCAGGCAGGCAGCCAGATACTGGAAGCCCTGCGCCACCGTCAGCTCCGGCAGGGAGCCAGACAGCAGACCCATGCGGAAGATGGCAAAGAACCAGACCACCAGGCCATACAGGCCCTGAGTGCCGGGGATCACCTGCAGAATCATAACCTTGCCGAACTTGCCGGGGTCCTGGCACAGCAGGCCTGCGCCGGCTTCACCGGCCATGCCGGTACCCTTGGCAGAGCCAATGCCGGAGAGAACGGCCGCAAGGCCCGCGCCCAGCAGGGCCAGAGCCAGACCGCCCCAGCTGCCAAAGAAAGTACCGCTCTGCTGCAATTCAAACATCTGAGTCAATTCAGTCATAATAGGGTTCCTCCTAAAAATTGATTATTTAGTAATGTCAACGTATTTGGTATCCGCCATCAGCGGCCGGAAGGGCCTGCCGCCGTCCTCATAGAACTTGTTGAAGTACTCCAGACACTGGAGCCGCAGGTCGTGGACATAGCAGCCCAACAGGTTCAGGGCAAAGTTCAGGGCGTTGCCCGCCATGGAGATCACCACGAACACGATGATGTTGCCGGGAATCGCGCCCAGCGTGTTGAACACCTGTGCAATGACGCTGCCTGCCAGCATCAGGGCCATCAGGCGGGAATAGGAGAGGATATCTCCGAAGTACCCAGTGATGTGATTGTACAGAGAGCCGAAGATTCCTGTGATCTTGCCGAAGCCCTTGTTGGTCAGCACCGGCCCAAGGATCACCATGGCGATGCCCGCGTAGAGGACAAGGTTGGTGACCCCGGCGGCCATCAGGCCGACTCCGGCGAACACGATCCACCATGTCAGCTCTTCCCACACGGCGTCCATGACCTGTCCCCTTTTCAGCTTCCGGATGAAGCTGATGGCCATGCCGGTGACGATCTGTACCAGTCCCAGCGCCATGGCTCCGATGAGGATCATCAGGGTGTCGTCCAGCGGGGTAAACAGCGCCGGAAGGGCAAAGTCGCCGCCGGTGGTAAGCTTGACCGCCTGCGTCAGAAAATCGCCGAAGAAGCCGCCGGTGATCGCGCCCATGATAAAGGTGCTGACACCGCACAGGGTCAGCAGTCCGAAGAGGTTCCCCGCCGTTCCCTTGGGATGGTACTTCTTTGTAATGAGCAGTCCCGCCAGAATCATCAGCAGCCCGTAGCCCATATCCGCCATCATGATGCCGTAAAACAGGATGAAGAACGGTGCCATCAGGGGATTGGGATCCACATTGTCATACCGCGGCAGGGAGTACATCTCCGTCACCATGTTCAGCGGCTTGGTGAGCCAGTTGTTCTTCAGCTGGACCGGCACATCGGGAATTTCTTCCTCCGTAGGATCCAGCGTTTCCCACGCGCAGCCGTTTTCCGTCAGGAATGTGCCGACGGCATTCTCCTTCTCCGCCGGGACCCAGCCCTGAAAATACAGAACCTCATCGTCCGACAGGATGTTCTCTGCGCTCTGCTCCTTGGCGGCCTCCGCCCGGAGCCGGTCGGCGTAGACCCGCAGGGCGTCCCGGTTTTCCCCGTTGGCCGCAATGGCGGCAGCGGCGTCAGCCTGAGACTTCCGATTTGCTTCCAGAGCCTGCTCCAGCGCCCGGATATTCTCCGCCGCCGTGCCGGTCAGCCCCTGAAAGGAAACCACGCTGAACCCATAGGGCCGCAGCAGCTCCTGCGTCTTTTCCTCATCGTCACGGTGGACGATCACAAGCAAATACTTCTGCAATTTGTCGGCGCTGATCTCATACAGCTCTGCTGCCAGACCCTCCGCCTCCATCTGTACACGGATCGCCCCCGTGTCCGTCTGTCCGGGGCAGACCCCCAGGCGGAAAACGGTGTGCGCCGTACCGGACTGTTCCAGTGGGAGATCCAGATCTTTCCACGGCGTCAGCGCGGCGATTCGGCTTTCCAGCCGTCCCTGTTCGCTCTGCGCCTGCGCCAGCGTTCCCAGCTGCGCCCGCACCGCATCGCAGGCCGCCTGTGCCTTTTCTGCGGCGCCGGCATCCAGAAATTCCGCTTCGGTGATGGGATGGCGCTTGATGAACATACCGTCTTTCAGCCCCGCGTACTGCCGGATCGCATCCAGCGCCGTGTTGACGTCGCTCAGCTCGCCCTTTTTCCGGGCCAGCGCCGAGGTTCCCCGCTGAAACAGCGATGCCCATTGGGGATCCGAGAGGATCTCCTCCGGCTCACTGATCTCCACACAGCCAAGATGCAGCAGTCCTTTTAGAAGTGCTTCCCTGCGATCCGCCATTGCAATGACATGAAGCTTTTTCATTTTGACAATGGCCATCTCAGTGTTTCACTACCCTTTCTACGATAAACTCAGCGGTCTCCTTCAAACGGGCTTCCGCCTGCTGCCGCTGGCGGACGCTCTCCGCTTCCGCCCCGGCCTCGATCTCTTTCGCCCGGATCGCAGCCCGTTCCTCTGCCTGCCGGAGCAGTTTCTTTCCCTGCTCCGCCGCTTTGGAACGCATCTGCTTTACAAGCGCCTGTCCGGCCTTTTCCGCGTCAGCTACGATCTGCCGCGCCTCCGCCTCCGCAGCGGCCTTGTGCGTCTGGATGTTCTCTTCCGTTTCTGTAACCTGTTTGATCGCCTCTAAGGACATCTTCCTTTCACCTTCTCTCCTCACTCAGATCGGGATGTGTTGTGGATTCGCCCGCTATTCTCTTCCCTCCCCTTTCATCCAAAGGAATAGACTTCCCAAAATTTGGCTGTTCTATCAACACACGGCTTCATTTCTCGGCATTTTTTGTTACCGTTACCAGTATACGGTAAAAATTTCGTGAAAACAAGAAAAACAGAATCGGATTCCAACACTTTTCCCTTTTTGTACAAGAACCCGCAGCGCCAATCGTTTATTTTCGATATAATTTCATATTTCATTTTCCGTTTTTTTGTGATAAAATGCTACCAGCGAGGTGAGGGCCTTGTTTTTTCTTTTTTTGCCGTATTTTTGTTGATTTCAACAGATATTGTTAAAAAATACGCGAGTATGTTTGTTATATATCTATCAAACTTTCCTGAATAACCCGAAAAAAGCGCAGAGGATTTCCTGTCCTCTGCGCTTCTCTTTCGGTATTTTTCTTTTACTTTCTGTCAGTTTCGCCAATACTGTGATCTGCTCTTTCCAGAGTGGACGCCAGCTGATTGAGTTCCTTGCCGGTCTGATCCATGGTTCTGGGCAGCTGTGCCAGCGAAACCTCCATTTTCCGAAGTTCTGCCGTCATATGGCTGGACGCCGTTTCAAACGTACTCATAAGCATCTGGTACTGCTGGTGGAACAGATCCAGCGTTTTTTTCATCTGACCTGCCGTTCGCTCCTCAAGCGCCGCTGCCCGCTGACGAGCCTCGCACTCAATGGTTCCCACCTGATCGCGGAGCATGATGTGCGCCTCCGCATCCGGCCGCAGCGTCTCCAGCTGCGACCGCAGGTCGGCGTTCTCCTCCTCAGCTGAGGCCAGACGCTGCACTTCCGTTTCCAGCTGTGCCTTCGCTGCCGTCAGCTGCTGCACCTGTTCCCGCAGCGCTTCCACCTCCTGCGCCGCGCTCTCTGCCTGCTCCCGCAGAGCGTCCCGCTCTTCCCGAAGCTTTCCTGTCTCCTGAGAGATCTGTTCAATGTAACGGGCTACATCCTCTTTATCAAAGCCACCGAAGGCAACGCTCTTAATTGTGTATTGTTCCATTGCCGCACCGCTTTCCGCATAGTTTGCTGCTTCATATTTTGTATTCAGTATAGCAAAAGAGCCGCCGCATTACAAGGCTTTCAAAAAAAGTGTGGAAATTTTGAAAAAAGGCTTGCATTTTGAAAACAGGTGTGGTATTCTTATTAAGCTGTTTGAAGCAAACAGTACGCGCCGTTAGCTCAGCTGGATAGAGCGTCTGGCTACGGACCAGAAGGCCGGGGGTTCGAATCCCTCACGGCGTACCAAAAGTCCTCGAAATCGTCTGATTTCGAGGACTTTTGCTTTTCATAAGTTCCGTTTTTTGGGTACTGCTTTTTTCCGACCCAAACGCTGACCCCAACGGGAGCGGATAGCGGAAACCGTCAGACAGCACGGGAGAGGATGTTCCCCATCGTCTGGGCGGCTTTGAGTTGGGCGTCGGTGGTGACGTGGGCGTAGGTGTCCAGCGTAAAGCCCGCGGAGTAGTGACCCAGCATCGAGGACACGGTCTTGACGTCCACTCCGTTTTGCAGTGCCATGGTTGCGAAAGTGTGGCGCAGGTCATGAAAGCGGATGCGAGGCAGCCCTGCCCGTTTCAGCACCCGCTGGAGCATGTGCAGGACGCTGTCCGGCGACATGGGGCCTCCGGTGGGGGACGGGAACACCCATTCACTGTTCCCAACTTTGCATTTCTGCATTTTCAGTACGCTTATCGCGTCTGCCGACAAGGGCAGTGTGCGGTAGGCGTTTTTCGTTTTCAGCGGGGCCTCGACTACTTTGCCGTTCTGCCGTGAGATGGCCCGCTGGATTTTCAGCACACCACGGTCGAGGTCGACGTCCGTCCACTTCAATCCCAGCAGTTCCCCACGGCGTAGTCCTGTGGCGAGGTCGAGGTAGTAGAGTTCGTACACGCCGCTGTCCTTGGCCTCCTGGAAGAAGGCGCTGAGTTGGTCGGCGGTCAGGGTTTTCATCTCCTTGTGTTCGACTTTTGGCAAGGCGCAGCCCTGTGTGGGATTTTTCGTGACGAGGTGCTGCTCAATAGCGAGGTTGTACGCCGAGCCGATCATTTGGTGGATGTTCCGTACCGTCTTGGGTGCTAACCCTTTCGGCTTTTTCTTGGCCTCGATGCGGTCTACCCGGCCGCCGTCCAGCAGATGCTTGTAGAACCTCTGCAAGTCCAGAGAAGTCAGGTCTGCCAGCGGGATGCCGCCGATCTGCGGCTTGATGTGGTTTTTCAGAAAACCTTGGCTGGTCTTGAACGTGGACGGTCTGAGTTTCACCTTGGCGTAGTTCTCCATCCAGACCTCCAGCCAACTTCCCACGGTGTAGGTTTTTGCCTTGCCGTAGTCGATGCCGACGTTTTCCTCGATGGCTTTCTTCAGCTTTTCTTTTACTTCCGTTTGCGTCTTGCCGAGGACGTTCTTGATGATGGCTTTGCCAGTTTCCGGATCGTGACCGACAGTGTATCTTCCCTCCCATCGACCGTCCTTTCGTTTGCGGATGTTCCCTTCCCCGTTCGCTCGTCTTTTTGGCATGGTATCAGCCCCCTTTCGCAACGAACAATACCGTAACCAAGAGGACAAAGCTACCGGAAAACCGAACTGTTATCAAAAAGTTATCATTTGAAGGGGATGCCCTATCTTTGTCTATGGAGGCGCAATTTTTGAGCCGCCGGGGACGGTCTTTTGGGTTACAGCGGTTCGATTTTCGAACGGTCAAGAATCCCTTTCCATTGACTACAGCGGCGCAAAATATGTACGATCTGCGCTGAAAATCGCCGCTGTGCTGAAAGCACTTTTTTCGTGCGCTTGAAAACTGCGATTTCCTCAAACGCCTGCGGAACGTCCACTTCGAAAAGTCTGCCGTCACGGGCATTTTTCGTGTCTGACGTTCACCTACGACCGCGAAAACACTTCTCAAGGTGCACCTTAGACTGCGGTTTCAAAACCTCGGAAAGCCCCGCACTGCGGGGCTTTGTGGCTGAGAGGGGCCCAATTAGGGGCACCTCTCTTTATCTTGTTATATTTTCGAACGGGGATATCTCCCCACAAAACACCTTCAAAACCGGTATCAACGCCCCTTGAGGGAGCGATGATAT
>ERZ838483.1241-NODE-1241-length-24071-cov-4.220311_pt1 | contig 24071 bp, 23 predicted proteins | sample MGYA00519939_ERZ838483 | MGnify/ENA primary metagenome ERZ838483 (study PRJEB31850, sample SAMEA3708836) | human gut metagenome | biome: human gut; feature: human-associated habitat; material: faeces | place: China | collected 2014 ... | reverse complement strand
TGCTTCTTGACCCGTATGAGTCTTCCGCACACCTCGCATTTCGACAGATCGAGCTCGATATCCTTGACACGAACCAGCTCGAGAGCGGACCAGATAGTGGCCATGAGGTCATGGTCGCGGTCGTTAACCGTGTAAGAGAGGCTGTCGCGAGTGACCCTTGCGCCCGGGGCGAAGCAGCCCTTGTAGTTCCTTCTGCTCTTCCCGTCTGAAATCATTGCCTCGACGAAAAACGGGAGGTTCTCCCTCACCAGCCGCTCAAAATCGTCCAGGCCGTCCGTACGCTCGAGAAGCCGGTAATAGAGCCAATCCCTGCCACCGAATGTCTGCCTTTCCCAAGGATGATCGCGACGGGCGAGCTCAACTTCCCTCCCGTCAACCGAAGCCTTGTAAGCATACCTGTCGTCGTATGGCCAGGGGTTGTCCATATCGCTGCCAATAGACTCGAACCAAAGCGTGTACCTAGCGAAATCTTCCTCGCCATTGGGAAGGAATCGCTCCATATGGAACCTCGGCAGTATACGACGAAAGGCGCCCTCGTCCCCGTCAATCGCACACAGCATCTCAAGCGCGTCATGGACGAGAAGGGAGCAATTGTAGAAGCCGTGGAGGTTGACACTCCAGACGCCGTGCTCGGCTAGGCTCTCGACTCGGTCGCCGAAAGCCGCAACGGCATCCTGGGACGCCTTCACGAGATCGGAGAAGCTCAGATGGATGGAGTCGAGTCGCTTGCGCAGGTCGGATATCCTTGCATCGCGTTCCTTCGTCCGCTCATCATCTTTCCAATGACGCCTGCTGGCCCGCTCCCTCTCCAGGCACCCAAGCTCCTCCTCGATCGGTGCTAGGCGAGCCAACTCGTCTTTCCGAAGCGTGACATAGTCGCTGAACTTCGCGAAGCTCTTCACGTAACAGGAGAGCTTCAAGGCGTACAGCCCCTCAAGATCGTTGACGCCGGATTGCCTGAAGCCCCTCCTCTCTCGCTCGATAACAAGGTCCCTGGCTTCTTTCACCACCTCGGCAGGCACCTGGGAACAATCAAGCTCAGATCTCACCTTGGCCATTGCTGTCTGACGTTCCTCTGGTGAAACATCGCTATCGAATACGCCCGCCTTCTTGTATTCCCTCTGCTCGAGCAAGAGGTACTCTTCGAATCCAATCTCTTCGTTGAGTCTTTTTTCCCAATCAGCCCGGAAATCCTCGAGTGAAAGAGGATCGTCATCTCCAAAAAAGTTGACATCGACATGGCTCAGCCAGGAGTTGTTGTCAAAACGGCGATCCGGCGAGGTCATGTGTAGCAATCCGAATCGGTCGACGAACGAGGATACCTCCGAGACGAGCAGATCCCAGCCTGCGCATCCTTGGCTCATGTCCTTTAGGTCCTGCGCGGGATATGCGTACCTTTCTGGGTCCGGATCGACGCTCGTTATGCCATGCCCAAGAGATGCCGGCGCGCTTTTCTCCTGCGCCTTCTTCTCGCCTTCCCGCCATGCGTATGGACCAACGACCTCGACGATGTTGGCAAGGGCCACGGCGGCATCAAGGGCATCCTGCTGCCCAAAGGACGCAAGGTCCCCCTTCTTGGTCCTCGAATTCGGTAGCCCGTCAATGCGCTCGCCGCCAACGCCTAGATAGACCCTACCGCACCGGCCATCATCCATCTTGTTGCCGGACATCACGATCTTCCGACCGAAGGTCAGTTCCTTCGACACATGCAACGCGTTGAGGACAGCCCTGTTCTTCTTGTCCGCCTCTTTCATATGCTCGGCCCAAAGATCGTTCTTCAGGTCTTCGACCTCCGCTAGGTCAGCGAAATGCTTATCCATTTCATATCACCACTCTCTGTCACAACTTACGTTATCACCAACCAACTAAAATCAATCAATAGCCGTATAAAATCCGCGGATTTGAGTTGTGACAGCATTCTTTTCAAATGTGACAGAGATTTAAACTCCTGTGACAGTCGATAAAACTCCTTAATTTGCGGATTTTGTTGTGACAATCGTGGTTTGCTTTACTCGACAAATCGATTTGTCGCGAAGCGGACGGGGCCACGCCCCGGCCAATCGCACTCCGGCCCTGCCGGGAAACACCTTCACGCATGAATAGATAAGGCTCCCCTTCCTTCATAGAGAGGGGAGTCGGAAAGGAAGGCGGAAATGTCTACCATCGTTTACCCCAAACCTTATTTGGGTTGGGAGGACTTTGCCGAGATGTTCCAATGCAGGCGCTCAAAAGCTCTTCTGCTCATGCACCAAGTTGGCGTCGTCTACATCGGTCGTGCGGTGTTCGTCCGCGCAAGCGATCTGGATGCCTACTTGGACGAGCATGGCAGCATCGACATCACCTGGCCCAAGTCCGCAGCACGACGCAAGGCGGCGAAGAATGGACGCTAGGGACCGCAGCTTCTTCGCGAATCTCATCAACGACGAGCACATGCTGCTCAACCACGGATTCGACGGATGGCCCAGCGACAAAGAGCTGGCGCGTTACGCATGTGACCTCGAGGATGGGCTCCAAGCCCTGGCGAATGCCTTTGGCATGGAACTTGCCAAGGATATCATGGGCCGCTGGCACGTGATCCCCAAGAAGGGGACGGTGTAGATGGCCGGCGCCTTCGAGAGCACTGAGGCTAACGAGCTGGTGCAGAACACCTATGAGGAGCTCCATTACTTCGTGAAGAACCTCCTCGGGCCGGGATGCTACATCCTGGCCTCCAAGCCGAAGTTGGGCAAATCGTTCTGGTCTCTTCAGCTCGGTGTCTCGCTGGTATCGGGCCAACCATTCATGGATACCTTTGAGACCCGCAAGGCAGGCATCTGTCTGCTCCAGCTGGAGGACGGGCTTAAACGAGCGCAAAGGCGACTTTGGTTGCTGGCGGACGAGATACCAAAGGGTATGCGCATTGTGGAGGAGGCGGAGCGCCTCGACACCGGCCTGCTCGACCAGATCAGGCGCGACCTGGAGTCCCACCCCGAGACCGGCATCTACGTCATCGACACCTTCGCGGCAGTGCGCCCGCCGGGCGAGGAGTACAGCTACCAGACCGACTACGCACACGCGAAGTCCCTCGCTGACTTCGGTACCGAGAACGGCGTCTGCATCGTGCTGATCCATCATTGCCGCAAGGCGGCGGGCTTTGGCGACAGCTTCGATGACATCAGCGGCACCAACGGCCTGACGGCAGGTGCCACCGGCATGGTGGTGCTCGCCAAGGACCAGCGCGACAGCGGCAAGGTCATCATGACCGCCAAGGGCAAGGACGTCGAGGAGGGGTCGTGGCGCATCGAGTTTGCCGACAGCCGATGGCGCATGGTGGAGCCCATGACCGCTCGGGACATCGCGAGCTACACCGTACCTGAATGTGTGCTGGCAACCGTTCGCTGGATGGAATCCGGCCCTGCCAAGTGGGCGGGCACCACCACCGAACTGCTGACAGGGGTCGGCGCGGAAGGTGTGAGCGCCGGCGCTTACGGCAAGTACCTTGCCCAGCATCGAGGTTTCATGCTTGACTCCGGCGTCGACTACAAGCGACGTCACACCCGCAGCGGCAACATCGTCACCCTCATCCGCACGGAGAAGGAGGGCGACGATGGCGGGCGATAACGCAACCAGACGGCTCAACATTCGCCTCACGGAAGAAGATCACCGGGCCCTGGCCGAACTGGCCGGGGCCTGCGGGCTCACCATCTCCGATTACGTGCGCTGCCGCTGCCTTGAGGACGACGGCAGGCCGCGGATCGTCGTGGACGACGAGGCTCTGAAGGCCCTCTACCGCGACCAGCGCCGCATCGGCGGACTGCTCAACCAACTCCTGCGCCACGCGAACACGAGACACCAAGACTTCCCGGAGCTCGCAGCCCAAACGCAGCAAGCCTTGGAGGAGCTGGGAGGCGCGACCCAGCAGATAAGTGAATTGATCAAGGACGCGCGAGCATCCGTATAGAAAGGAAGGTACAACGATGGTTGCACCTAACAACAAAAAGACCTATGGCTCCGACCCCGGTCTCGTGGGGGTCTCCCTCGCCGAGGGGCGCAAGCAGATCGTCCCTGGAAACATCGAGATCCTGAACCCTGAAGAGGAAGGCAAGCGCGCCTGCCTCTACCTGGCTTGGATAATCGACCCCGCGCACACGGAGAACCCCGAGGGCTTTCAGGATTGCGTCGAAGGCCGCGGGCTCTGCCATCCCTTCGGCTGGTTCACCGACTTCCAAGACCTTTACAAGCTCGGCTGCCACAACACGCCCATGCCCCGCGCGCGCTTCGAGGCGGCCACCAAAGACTACATGGCGATGCTCGACGCTCTACTCGCCGCAGCCGAGCGCGAGCTGCCCCGCGGCACCTGGTGGACCTTCGCCTGGATGATCTGCGACTGCATGGGCCGCGAGGTGCCCGTGGGCACCGCCCCCTACGCCATCGAGACCAAGGGGGCTACACATGAGTAGCGACATCGCCAAGAAGGCCGTTTGGGGCTGCGTCGTCTCAGTTCTGGGCATCGCCCTCGGCGTCGTCACCGCGCCGCTGGGCATGCCCATGATGGCAACGTTCCTGTTCAAGACCAAGCCTGACTTGTCCGGCTTGTTGGGGATCCTCACCTGCGGCGACATGCCCGCAGGCTGGTCTGACTGGATGTCGAAGGCCGTCGCGGCCGAGGGAGGCCCGGCCGAGCTGGCGCTGTGGTGCCTGCTTCACTCGCCGTCATCGCCGTGGTGGCCCTGCACAAGTGGCTGAACGAGCCAAAACGCACGGTCGAGCAGGGCATTCTGGGCGACGCGCGCCTCGTCACCTCCCCCGCAGCGGTCCGCCGCCGCAACGACTTCTGGAATGGCAAGGATGAGCCCGAGAGGGCTGGGCTTGTGTTCGGAAGCTCCAAGCGCGGCTACGTGTTCGACTCCTCCATCCCCCACTGGGCGATCGTCGGAAAGACGGGCGCCGGCAAGACCATGCTCATGGTCTTGCAGACGCTGCACCTGTGCATGGCGAGGGGATGGAACCTTATCGTCACCGGCAAGGACGAGCTGCTTGAGCTCACCGGCGCGAAGGCGGTTGACCTGGGCTACAACCGCGTGATCTTCGACTTAAAGGGGTACCCGGGGCCAGCGTCTTCAGCCCGCTCGACCTCATCGTGGAGTACGCCGATGAGGGCAATGTGGCCGAGGCGCAACGCACCGCGCGCCAGACGGCGGTGGACCTCATCCCCTTGGGCGGCGAGGGCAACGCGTACTTCCCGAAGGCGGCCCGCAGCGCGCTGACCGCATGCCTGCTCATCGTGGCCATGGCAAAGATCCCCCGCGGGCAGAAGAACATGGCCAGCGTGTGCCGCCTAGTAAACCTGGGCACCACGGGTACCGGCAAGGACCCCTCCTCGCCGTTGAAGGACTACATCCGCTCCGGCGAGGTGGGCCCCGACCACCCTGCATACGCACCAGCTGCCGAGTTTCTCTCAGACGGCGGCCTCACCGTCGCGGGCAAGAACGTGCTCTCCACACTGAAAGAGGCGCTGACTATCTTCAACGACGCCGGCATCCAGCGCATCACGGCGGCAAGTGACGTCAGCATCCGCGGCATCATCCGCGAGAAGACCGTGGTGTACATGCACCTCCTGGAGGAGGGCGATCCCTACTTGGTGCTGATGACCGTGTTCCTGAACCAATACTGGCGCGTGGCCCAGCAGGAGGCGGCGAACAACGGCGGACGCCTGCCCCGCGAGACGGCGATCATCGGCGACGAGTGGGGCAACCTGCCAGCCGTGGCCGCCATGCCCGAGGTCGTCACCCTGGGTCGCAGCTACCGCCTGCATGCCTGGTGCTTCACTCAGGACCTGAAACAGTGGAGCAAGTACAGCAGGCCCGGAGACCAGAACGCAGGCCGTGACAAGATCCTGGGCTCCATGGGAGGCAAGGTGGCTCTGAGCCTGGTGCTACCCGAGGACTGCCAGTACTTCACGCGCCTTGCCGGCAAGCGCACCGTCCGCACGCAAAACACAGGCACCTCCAAGCAGGGCTACGGTGTCGGCGCCACCAGCGGCAGCTCGGAGGGCTACACCGAGCGTGCAGACGACCTCATTCATGAGTGGGAGTGGCAGAACCGCGCACCCATCCGCGACGGCGTCATCGCCGTCAAGGGCGCGGAGAACTCCAAGCCCGGGCGCGAGGGCGTGTTCCAGGTGCCTGTCATCTACGCCAGCCAGACGCCGGCAGGCTCCTTCTTCGGCCTGGGCGACGAGGATGAGTGCGATGCCAAGCGCATTGCCTTCCGCAACTCCCTGGTTGCGGACACAGCGGCACGCCGGCTTGATTCGCTGCCACAGGTATGGGCACCCGACTTCGCCGCATTCGCATCCGAGGAAACTCGGTCCGAGCAGGTGGCCGATGACGAGTGGTCGGCCTGGGACGGCATGTAGCCATGACGGCCATCAAGACCAAGGCCGTCACCAGTGCAGGGCACGTCGGCAACTTGGGGAAGTACCTCAACGACGATCGCGCCCTGCTGCGCGACTCGCAGCACATCGTCAACGATCGCAGGTGGGAGAAGGAGATGGACGCCACCCGCGAGGCCTATGGCCACAACGACCCCAGCCGCGCCGGTGCCAAGGTCACCTACATGTACCACCAGGTCATTGGGTTCAACCCCGACGAGTGCAGCTGCAACGACGGCAAGATGACGCCGGAGAAGTGCATGGACTTCGCCAGGGAATGGGTGCGGAACCGCTACCCCAGCCAGGAAGCGGTATGGGTGTTGCATCAAGAGCACTGCAATGCCGACGGCACCGACCGCTACGCCGTGCACATCGGCATCAATCGCACCGACCTGGAGACTGGCAAGAGGCTCTGCGAGGGCCGTGGCCAAAAGGCCAAGGTCGAGCGTGCCAACGCCATGCGGCAGCAGGACGGGCGCTGGGGGCTGCGGCAGATGGCGAAGGGCGAACGAAACAGCCGCGTCCATGCCATGCAGCCAACACGGGCCGAGAAGGCGATGCGTGCCCGAGGCGTGCAGCCCGACAAGGCCTACATTCGCCAGCACGTGCGGCAGCACGTGCGCGAGATCAGCCGAGGGGACGCTCCCGGCAACCGCATGCGCGAGCTCTCGCGACGCCTTGAGGCTGACGGCATCAAAATGTCGATGAGCAAGGGAGGCAAGCAGGTGAAGTTCCAGCGGGAGGGCAGCGGCTTCGAGGTTGGCGGCAGCCGCCTCGGGCGTGGCTTCTCCATGTCGGGCATTGCCAAGGGGCTCGGAATGGAGGCGGGCTTGCAAGTCGCCCGCGGGGTCTCGCAGGACATGGACCGCTAGGGCAAAGCGTGCAGGCGCCGGGTCCCTGGCGGCCCATGGCAGGGAGGCCCCGAATCTGCAGCAGGCGGATTCGGGGCCTCTGGCGTTTCCGGGACCGATTGGCAACAGGCTGATCGCAAGCCTGGGCACGCTGCGAGCAAGCCCCGCAGGGCAAGATCGAACGTACTCGCGAACGTGCCGAAGGCTCGTTTGTGAGTACGTTCGTACATCTTGCAACCACGGTGGCGGATGTTCGCACGTCGAGCAAAAGCCCGTGGTTGTGAGCAGCGGTTGAGCCGTCGCCAGCAAGAACGCGACCTATGGGGAGCGTTCGTGCGTCGCGTGCGGCGACCCGCTGCGAGAGCCGGGCATCCGGCGGACGGCGAGGTTATCCGAGCCGTCGCGCCGGGGCATGGCGGCGTGAGCGCAGCGCACAGTGATGCCGACCTATGGGGAGGCATCGAACGGAGCGCGAAGCGAGAGCGAGGCGCACGCCGAGCGGGCTTCGCCGCTTAAAGGCGGCGAAGCGTCGGCCCAGGGCCGACAATGCGTGAAGCAGGACTGAACGCATCGGGCGTAAGCCCGATATGCGCACGATTGTGGTTTCTGCTGCTTTTACGCATGCTGCAAACGAAGGAGAAGGCCGCACAAACCATGGAGTGTCTGTGCGGCCTTCGGACGTTCCTCAATCGGACATCGCTTGCGGAAATGGTACGTGACCTGCTATGCGATGGCGCGTATAGGCGTTGGGCTCTGATTCCTGACGGTGGGTTGATACTAGATGCCTCGCATCTTCCGGCATGGAGGCTTCGATATGCTAAGTAGCATTCTTATAGATAGTTACGTAGCCAATCGGGCATGCTGGGGTCGTCAATTGCCCAGGACTCTTCTTCGCTCTCGCTCTCTTCCCAGTTGCTCTCGTCTCCGTCAAAGAATTTGCGGCGGTTGCATCTGTACTTGACTATGCTATTGCCTTCTCGGCGGTATTCGTTCCAGTAGTAATTCTGTTTGCCGTAACCGTCCCATTCTTGTGTTCTGTAGATAACCATGATGACTTCCTATCGAGCTTATGCGCACATGTGCGCGATGAACATGACCTGGCCGATTGTGTGAATGATGCAGGCCACAGTTGTGCATGCAAGCAATGCGACGAGCAGGCGGAGAATCCACTTTTCTTCCTGTCTGCTTTCGGTGTCGAACAGGCTGGTGTGGGCTCTCTTCTCAATGGTGCCTTGTATTGGTTTCATTCAACACTCCGTTTCTGTGCTGCGTTTTTTTGATTGGCTTTTGGGCGTTATGCTGCCTGCTTGTAGAACCTGGTTTGGGGTCGAACGATGGTTTCGTCCTCAGCGAGGTTTACTCCTAGGGATTCGGCGTATGCCAAGGCTTGAGATGATGCATTTTGATTTGCTGGCAGCTTTCGACGAAACCAATCGACATTGACCTGCTTCAATATTTGCGGGGCCGATCCTCCCCCATGAGCTTCTGGTAAAGCGGTAGCCGATTTGACGCTTTCGATTGTGGTGACCTTTGCCTTTGCAGCTGATGGCAATGGCCCGAAATCAAGTTTTCGCCCAACGAGCAATCCGATGCCCACGCCAACGGCCGCACCTATCGCCAATCCGATGGCGATTCGCATTTTAGGTATGTCCTTCTTTGCGACAGTGGCGTCTGCCTCGATACTGCTGTCGGTAGTTTGGTATCTTGCCTCGTCTCCGTTGCTTTCATTTTTCTTCATGCTTGCTCCTATTCGTATAGGATGGTTCTTCTATCTCCTTGCGTTTTATCTGGTTGAGCAGCTTTTTCAGCTCTTCTAGGCTTTGCGTATCCCTTTCGATTTCTTGGTTAAGTTGTTCTACCGCTTCTCTTTTCCTTGCTATAGACTTTTTGAGTGCTTGGGCTTCCTGGTCGATGTATGCGCAAATTTGAACCGTGTCCACCGATGCGTTCTCGATTGAATTCTCCGAAGCCATTTTGGCGGCTGCAACTTGCCCGATTATGGCAAGTGCTCCTGCGGACACTAGCGTTGCAGGCGAAGCGACGAATGCCGTTGCGGCGGCTGCGTACTTTGGTGAGTCTTCAAGGAACTTTTGCAGGGCGGCAAAGGAGACGGTACTCCCTTCTTTTCGGGATGATCCTCTCGTTGCGTCCAGTTTGCCTTTCCTAATCCACCGTCTTACTGTTTCGGGGTTCGTGTGGAGCAGGTCGGCAATCTCCTTTACGCTATATGACTTCATTTGCATTCCTTTCGCTGCAGCGATGTTAGTTTAGCATATATGTAGTAAAAGGAAATTGTAATGTAGTAATAAAGTATCAATAAATTCTGCGGCATTCAGTAGTATTGTGATTGCCGAGGTCGAGGAAGAGGAGCACTGAGTGTTATCAGCAACAGGTGCCTGAGCGATGAAGCGGGCCGTGCTAGGCGAGTGATCGGGCCTGTCGGGGCTCGATCGTAGACGGCTCATCCGAGCACGTCGATGTAGCCGTTGTAGTCGCTTACGGCGGTGCTGATGGGAGTCTCGAACTTGAGCAGCGGGATGGCACCCTCCATGCCGAGCACGCTCTGCAGAAAGTCTATCCAGAACAGCTGCGTGTCCTGATTCTCGTTGCCTTTACCGCGCCAGCGCTTCACGAACGCTTCCGCATCGGCCTTCTTGCCCGCCATGCGCGCCTCTTTCAATCGGTTTGCATTGGAAGTGGCTCAATTGTATGCGAAAGCGATATCGGGAATCACGCTCATAGTGACCGAAGCCGAGGCGCCTATCAAATGCCGTCACAGCCGTCACGCTTGAATGTGGCGGAAAAGTGAAAGTTTGGCTCTTCTTGGAATTTGGGACCACTTTGGGACCACTGAGTCCTCGAAGTAAAGAAAAAGGTCATCAGCTTACGCCGATGACCTGGTGTTATTGGTCGCGGGGGCAGGATTTGAACCTACGGCCTCCGGGTTATGAGCCCGGCGAGCTACCAGACTGCTCCACCCCGCAATATGTGACCCGCTTTTCTCGGAACCGAATGTTTCGGAAAAGCTGCGAGAAAGAACTATACGCGCCATCCGGCCGTGATGCAAGCAAATGATTTCCTGTCACATAACCTTCACAAATGGACGGCACTTCAGGGCGATGTCTTGGCAACGCTAAAGGGGTCCCTATAGGTGAGGCTGCGACGAAGATACGGGGACCTTATAGGTGATTCCGCGGCATCTCTGCAGGCGATTCGGCGGAGCCCTATAGGCGAGGCTGCGGCAGTGCCGCGAGGACCCTATGGGCAAACCCGCGCCAACCTTATGAGCGATGCCTGCCCAGACGCCCCTCTCTGCCGCTCGGGGGGGGGGTCGCCTGCCGTCTTTGACAGGGAAGCAACCTCTTCTTACAATACGGCATTGCTTGCGCAAATTCTGCTAGCGCAATCATTCTGCTATGGGCTTTCTGCCCGCATTCGACGCATTCTGCAAGGCGTCGGTTTCGCCGCGCTTTGACGCGGCTTGCGTTGTTTTCCGTTTCGAATGGCGTTTTGGGCGTGTTCTGCCTTGTCGCCCCCCGCAGGCCTGTGGGCCCGCGCGTGCGCATGCGCGACGGAGGATCGAATGCGAACGATTCATCTTCATATATAGAAAGGGACTTCCTTGGATTTCCTCAACAGCAAAAAGGGCTTGGCCCTGGTCGGCGTGCTGGTCGGCCTCGGAATGGCACTTCTGGCCTTCTCCGGCAACCCCGCCAACATGGCCATGTGCGCCGCGTGCTTCATCCGCGACATGGCGGGCTCCATGAAGCTGCAGACCACCGAGACGGTGCAGTACTTCCGTCCCGAGATCGTCGGCCTGGTCGTCGGCTCGTTCCTGATCGCCCTGGCCACGCGCGAGTACCGCTCCACGGCGGGTTCTTCCCCCATGACCCGATTCGTCCTTGGCTTCATCATGATGATCGGCGCCCTCATCTTCCTGGGCTGCCCGCTGCGCATGGTGCTGCGCATGGCCGCCGGCGACCTGAACGCCTGGGTCGGCCTCATCGGCTTCGTTCTGGGCGTTGCCACGGGCACGTTCTTCCTGAAGAAGGGCTACTCCCTGGGCCGCGAGCATGACACGAACAAGACGGCCGGCGCCGTCCTGCCTGTGCTGCTGGTCATCGGCCTGTGCATCAGCGTCTTCGCCGGCGTGTTCGCCGTCAGCCAGGCCGGCCCGGGCTCCAAGCACGCTCCCGTGCTCATCGCCCTGGTGACCGCTCTCGTGATCGGCGCCCTGGCGCAGAAGGTCCGCATCTGCTTCGCCGGCTCCGTCCGCAACATCTTCCTCATGCGCGACTTCGACCTGATGCTCCCCATCGCCGGCCTGTTCGTGGTCATGGTGGTGTTCAACCTGGCCACCGGCGGCTTCAAGTTCAGCTTCGATGGACAGCCCATCGCCCACTCCCAGCACCTGTGGAACATCCTGGGCCTGTACGCCGTGGGCTTCGGCGCCACGCTGGCCGGCGGCTGCCCGCTGCGCCAGATGACGCTGGCCGGCCAGGGCTCCTGCGACGCCGCCGTCACCTTCGTCGGCATGCTCATCGGTGCTGCCTTCGCTCACAACTTCGGCCTGGCGGGCGTTGCCGCCTCCGCTGCAACCGCCGAGAAGGCCGCCGTCCTGGGCGGCCCGAGCGTTGCGGGCCAGATCGTGCTCATGTGCTGCATCGTGGTGCTGTTCGTCATCGCCATCGTGAACGTGCGCAAGCAGAAGAACGCCGCGTAGCGTATAAGCTGCAAGCGTATTTCCCCAGTTCATTTACCGAAAGGACTTCCAATGATCGAAGTTGACGCCCGAGGGCTCTCCTGCCCCGAACCGGTCATCCTGACCATGAACGCCATGAAGAAGGGCGGCTCCGAGCCCATCAAGGTGACGGTGAGCAACACCGTGGCGCGCGACAACATCTGTTCGCTGGCGAAGAAGCGCAAGCGCACGGCGACGGCGCAGCGCGTCGGCGACGATTTCGTGATCGAGATCGCCTAACCCATGGCGCGGCGGAAGGTGAAGACGGCGGTGGCGTCGTTCCATACCACCACTGACGCGCTCGCCTTCAAGCAGGCGGCCGCAGGCGAGGGCCTTCGCGGCCGCCTTGCGTCCATTCCTCGGCAACTTTCGGCGGGATGCGGTATGGCATGGCTCGAGCCCGAGGCTGCGGCAGAGCTGCTGGATTCGCTGGCGCAGCGCAGCGGAATCGAGCTCGAGCAGGTCGTCGTGCTCGAGCTGTGAGCCTCACGTGCCTATATAACGCGTCGAAAGGGCGTGTCTTCGTGTATGCGGGGTACGCCCTTTTTTGCGTTCGCGGCTTTTGCGCCGGACGCCGGGTTCGCCTTGGGCGGCTATCGCTTTCCGGGCGCTGCTTCGCGCCGCTTGGCCTTCGGGGTGGACGCAGGCTTCCCGATGGGGAAGCGGTGGCCGTGATGCACTCTCCCTTTACCGTTTTCGCCCAGCCGTCGAGCTTGCCCCGCCGTGGCGCTGCCAGCCGTGGCGCGCCTGCGGCGGTTGGCGTACAATCGCTCGAAACGGCGGCAAGCCGCGTTCGCTACCATGAAGAAGGGGGCATCATGCAGATCATCACCGATCAGGTTTACGAATTCTCCAAGGACAACAAGCCTTGCGCCACGGCCAAGCCCGGCGAGGTGCTGCAGTTCAACACGCAGGATTGCTTCAGCAACCGCATTCCCGATGAGAACACCACCATGGCCGACCTTGATTACACGTACGGTTTCGCCAATCCCGCCGCGGGCCCCGTCTACATCGAGGGCGCCGAGCCCGGCGACGTGCTCGTGGTCGACATCTACGAGGTGAAGGTGGCCGATGAGGGCACCATCGCCACCGACGATCACTGCGGCCCGCTGTTCGAGACCACCGGCTATCGCACCAAGAAGATTCCCATCAAGGACGGCATGGCCACGTTCAACCAGGTCAGCTTCCCGATCAACCCCATGATCGGCGTCATCGGCACCGCGCCGTCCGGCCCCGACGTCATCGACGGCTTCGTGGGCAGCCACGGCGGCAACATGGACAACAAGAAGATCACCAAGGGCACGCGCCTGTACTTCCCCGTGCGCGTTCCCGGTGCGCTTCTGCAGATGGGCGACGTGCACGCCACCATGGGCGACGCCGAGCTGTGCGGCACCGGCATCGAGATACCCGCTGAGATCACCGTTCGCGTGCAGCTGGTGAAGGATTTCGAGCTGAACTGGCCGGTACTCGAGACCTTCGGCCCCGACGGCAAGTGGTACGTGAACTGCAGCGGCACCCACTACGAGCAGGCGCTCATGAACGGCTCGAAGGAGCTGCAGCGTCTGCTGATGCGCGTTACCGGTTGGGACGCCGTGGAAACCTACATGTATATGTCCGTCCAAAGCGACGTCGAGGTGAGCCAGGGCTGCGAGCCGTGCGAGGTCGACGTGTCGCTGCGCATCGGGACGCCGAAGCTGTCGGAGTTCCCCGTTCTGATCCCTCAGCCGTAGGCGCCGGCTGGTCGATTCGCGGGTTGTGCGGCGATCGTTTGCGGTGCCGGGGCTTCCGGTCAAATGGCAAGGCTTGGCCGGATTGCACCGCGCAGCGAGCGAAACGCTATGCGTTCGCGCAACCGTTTATCGCCATAAACCTGCCGTTCGCCTTAGTTAGCAGAGGCTAAAATACACGGCTGTTCCGGTGCCGTCGATCTCGATATTTTATGCAAAATGCCCGGTTTCCCCAGGGAATCGGGCATTTTTCGTGTCTCGTGAGCGCATAGGGCCGCCTTTCAACCCCAAAATCACGCACGGCATCGCTAGGAATTGCCATATCCCCCTTACTCCTGCGCTTTAACGTGCTAAAGTACGGGCTATTGCGTAGAGCCGGGAATCGCGCTTCTGGCCCTGCGCAATGCTTGTTTTCCCCGCAAGAAAGAAAGGAAAGGGAAATGGCAGAGCAAAAAGCTCCGGCGAAGGGTAGCGCCGGGGACAACATCGAGCAGTTCGGCTATAAGCAAGAGCTGCGCCGCGGGATGGGTCTTTGGGACGTGGTGATGTACGGCGTCCTGTTCATGGTCATCATCGCCCCGCAATCCATCTTCGGCTCCATCCAGCTGAACAGCCATGGCATGACGCCGCTGGTTTACATCATCGGCTTCGTGGCCATCATGTTCACCGCCATGAGCTACATGCGCATGTCCGGTCGCTTCCCGATCGCCGGCTCCGTGTACTCCTACGTGCAGCGCGGCATCAACCCGCACGTCGGCTTCATCGCCGGCTGGCTGATCCTCCTGGACTACATCCTGGTCCCGTCCCTGCTCATCGTCATGGTTATGAACTGGGGCGTCGCATTGATCCCCAACAGCCCGGCGTGGCTGTGGGCCGTGGTCTTCATCGCCTTCAACACGTTCGTGAACATCCGCGGCATCCAGATGAGCCGCGGCGTTGACTGGGTCATCTTCGTCATCGAGGTCCTGGCCGTCATCGCGTTCATCGCGCTCGGCTGCAACTTCATCATGGGCGGCGGCGGCGCCGGCGCCTTCGTGCTTGACCCGATCTATCAGGAAGGCCAGGTCGACGCGCACTTCATCGCCGCCGGCATCTCGCTGGCAGCGCTTTCCTTCCTGGGCTTCGACGGCATGTCCACGCTGGCCGAGGAAACCCACGAGCCCGAGAAGAACATCGGTCGCGGCATCCTGATCGCCCTGTGCGCCATCATCGTCGTGTTCGTCGCCCAGACCTACATCGCCGCCATCGTGCAGCCTGACTGGGCCAACACCGACCCCGACATGGGCTTCTTCGACTCCGTCATGCTGGTGGGCGGCCCGGTCTTCTATAAGATCATGCTGATCATCAACATCATCGCCATCGGCATCGCCAACATCATGAACGCCCAGATGGCCTCCTCGCGCCTGCTGTACTCCATGGGTCGCGACGGCGTTATCCCGAAGGCGTTCGGCAAGGTCCACCCGAAGTACCAGACCCCCTGGTTCTCCGCTGTGTTCCTGGGCGTGGTCACCCTGTGCCTGTCCATCCCCATGGGCGACAAGATGACCCAGCTGGCCGGCTTGGTGAACTTCGGCGCCCTGGCCTCGTTCATCCTGCTCAACTTCGCCGTGTTCCTGTTCTTCTTCATCCGCGAGAAGAAGCGCAACACCTTCGGCGACATCGTGAAGTACCTGATCTGCCCCTGGATCGGCATCGCCATCCTGGTGTACGTGTTCACCGGCTTCGAGACGATGACCTACATCGTCGGCGTCGTGTGGCTGATCCTCGGCCTGATCGTCGGCGCCGTGAAGTCCAAGGGCTTCAAGGAAGTGCCCGAGGCGTTCAAGCACCTGGAGGTGTAGCCGGTCTTTCGCTGATGCGTAGGCGGTTCGCCCGTCGCGTTCGCGAAACGTTACAACATGGCAACGCCGTTTGCGCGAACGGCGTTTGCGGAAGCCCTGCGGCGATTGCCGCGGGGCTTCTTGCTATACTGGGGATAAAGCCTGATGGGAAAGGGTTCGCGGCACTTGCGCGCTAAGCGTTCCGGCGGCCTGCGGGAATGTGTGCGACGCGCGGGGATGCGCGTGCGCGGTTGCCGGGGATGTGGCCGTCGGCGTCGTTCGGCTCTCGGCCGTGGCGCGGCGTTCGATGTCCGTCGCAACGCACTGCGTCGCCTTCCTTGCCAGGTTCAACCGGTGAAAGAAGGGGGTTGCAATGCTCTACGATGCCGTTATGGTCCCGTTCGATGGGTCCGATTCCGCCCGCGCGGCGCTTGACGAGGCCGTGCGCTTCGCGAAGGAGGACGCCGGGCTTGCGCTGCACGTCGTCCAAATCGTCGACCTGGAGCGAACCGCCGTGGCCAAGCTCGAGGCTCGCGGCGTGGATTTGGCTGAAAGCGTCGTCCCCATGGGTATGCAAGAAGCCATGGAGGAGGCAACGGAGGAAGCGTCCGAGCGCCTGCATGCGCAGGTCGACGGGGTGATCCGCCCGCTCATGAATGAGAAGCGCGTCTGCCTGCTGCCCGAGGTGCATCCGGGCGACCAGATCGTGAAGTACGCGCAGGAGAACGGCTGCGGGCTCGTCATCATGGGCAGCCGCGGTCTGGGCGCTCTGCGCGGCATGCTGGGTAGCGTGAGCAGCTACGTGCTGCGAGAGGCCCAGGTTCCCGTGCTGGTGGTGAAGGCTCCCGAGAACGAGGAGTAGGCGAGCCGAAGCTGCATGCCGGGACGGCTCCCGGGCTAGGCGCCAACGCTAGGGCGCAGATCCGTGCAGCTCTCAAGTGCGATGGCCGCAGCGGTTGAGCGCGTGCCTCTGCGGCTCTCGAGGGTTGCATAGGCAAGGATGCAACCCTGTGGAGAAACGGCGAATGCCCGCTCGTTCGCCCGAAAAGTTGCATTTGCCCCTTGCGAAACGACAGGCTCTTCGGTATAGTTCATATTCGCGCTTCGCAAGAAGCCGTGTGCCAACGTGGCTCAGCTGGTAGAGCAGCGCTCTCGTAAAGCGCAGGTCACCGGTTCGAATCCGGTCGTTGGCTCCACGAATGTACGCGGGCCGGGCGGAAATGTCCGGTCCGCTTTCTTTTTCTCGAAATCGCTCTCAAACAAAAAGCGCGGCTCCGGTCCCCATGCGTATCCCTCGCATAGGGTCGGAGCCGCGCTTTCGCGTTCGTATGCGGGCTAGGCGGCTTACGCGTCCGTTCGCGTTCGTCCGCAGTCGGGCCGCTTCCGTGCCCGCCTGCGGACGGCGATCTGCCGCTACTTGGCTCCCAGCTTGTCGCGCATGAAGGCGTTGGCGGCCTTCTCGGGCGCGTCGTCGAGCGGGGCCAGCTCGGCCAGGGGCTGCCCGGTTCGCTTGGCGTTGCGCTCAAGCGCGCGGGCAAGCAGCCAGTCCGCGATCTGCGGGTTCTTCGCCAGCAGCGGGCCGTGCAGGTACGTTCCCAGCACGTTCTTGTAGCGCACGCCGTCCTGCTTGGTCTCCTCGTTGTTGCCTAGGCCCGTGTTCGAGACGACGGTGCCGAACGGCTCCACGCCCTCGTCGAGGTAGGTGCGGCCTGCGTGGTTCTCGTAACCCACCACGGGTTCGTCGGTCAAGGGGCTGCGCAGGGCGATGTTGCTTACCAGTCGGTCGCCCGAGGTGCCGGGGCGTCCCGTGGTCATGCCCACCAAGCCCAGGCCGGGCACCTTCTCGCCGTCCACCAGCCACTCGCGGCCCAGCATCTGGTAGCTGCCGCAAATGGCCAGCAGCGGGCCCATGTCCTGCACGTACGCGTCAAGCTGGTCGCGCATGGCCACGATGTCGGCGCTGGCAAGCTTCTGCTCGCGGTCGGGGCTGCCGCCCATCATGATCAGGTCGACGCCGGAAAGGTCGATGGCGTCGCCGTGGTTCACGCGGCGGACCTCCGCGGGGATGCCGCGCCAGGCCAGGCGCTGCTGCAGCACGCGCACGTTGCCGCCGTCGCCGTACAGGTTCAGCAGGTCGGGGAACAGGTGCGCGATGACAACGGGGTTCTGGCCGCTTGCCGCCCCTTCGCTGGCCGACGCGCCCTGCGTCCCGAAATCGCGCGGCGCGGGCGCCTCTCCCGCGGCCGGCTCCACTTCGCCGCCCGCGGCCACGGCAGCGTCTAGCGCAGCCTTGCACCCCGGCAGCGACGTGTAGTTCGCGATGATGTACGCGCTCACCTCTTGCGGCTGCTGCGCGATGCGATGCAGCAGGTCGTTGGCGTTGTCAACGGTTTGGGCGTCTATGCCGGCATACTTCAGGCGCACGGCCATGTCGCGCCCGCGGATGCCGCCGGCGTATGCCGTCAGCGGGCCCGCCTGCGCCAGCTCCTCGAAGTCGATGTCCCACAGCCACGACACGTCGCGCCCGTCGGCCTCCTTGTCGTTGATGAAGAAGGCCACCACCTTCGGCGCCTGGTCCTGCGCCACGATCTTGAGGTTTTGGTTGAAGCCGGTGGGGTTCTTCGCCAGGTTCAGCAGGACGCGGCGGCCGGCAAGGTCGTAGGTCTGCAGGCGTCCGTTTTGCGGGTCGAACGCATCGACGGCCTTCTGCAGCGCCTCGTTCGTGCATCCCAGCAGGCTTGCGGCAACGCTCACGGCGGCAAGGTTGTACACCATATAGGCGCCGCTGAAGCGTGCCGTCACCGAGAACGCCCCTTCGCGCCCGGCATCGCCGGCGCCGGGCTTGGCAAGCGAGAATGCCAGCCCGTCGGCTCCCAGCTGCACGTTTTCGGCGGCGAAATCCAGCGCGGGGCGCGCGAAGCCGCAGTTCGGGCAATGCCATTCGCCCAGCTGCCCGTATTGGCGCCAGTCGTATTCGAACATGGTGGAGCAGCGCTGGCACATGGTGGCGTCGGAGACGGTGTTTTGCGCCAAGCCCATGCTCTTGGCCACGCCGAAGGCGATCGACCGCGTGCCCTCGCGGCCCGGCAGCTGCCCGGCGCGGTCGGCGATGGACGCGCACAGCGGATCGTCGGCGTTGTATACCAGCACGGTTTCAGGCGAGCTGCCCAGCGCCTTGACGATGCTGTCCTGGATGCGGTCGATCTCGCCGCAGCGATCAAGCTGGTCGCGGAACAGGTTGAGCAGCATCACGTAGTTCGCGCGCAGCTGCGGCAGGATCTTCGCCAGCCACAGCTCGTCGCATTCGAACACGCCCCAGTTGGCCTTGCCGGCGTGCAGCAACGCCGTGGACACGCCCGAATCCAGGTTCGCGCCCGTGCGGTTGCAGACGACCCGCTGGCCCGACGCTTCAAGCACGTCGGCAAGCAGGTTGGAAACGGTGGTCTTGCCGTTGGTCCCCACCACGCACACGCTTCCGCGCTCAAGCTTGCCGCGCAGGTGCGCGATAAGCTGCGGGTCCACGTACAGGGCCATTTTGCCCGGGAAGTTCGCGGCGGGGCGGTGGAACACGTTTTTCAGGCCCCAAGTGGAGACGCCGCTGACGGCACGGGCGGCGATGAATCTCAATCCCATGGTTTCCTCGCTTATCTTCGGAAATGCATGCGCCCAGTATATCCCGCGCTCAGGCAGCCGCCGCGCGTTGCTGCCTTTCAACGTTAAAACACGAGAAACTTTCCCTACGGCTCGGCATGGGGAAATGGGGTTTTGCTATAGTGGATTTTTGCGCGATTGCATAAGGATTTCGCGCGCTTTGGAGAAAGAAGGACCCGTGGAAAACAACGAAACCAAGGCGGTGGGATATGGATACTAGCCAAATCATATCCGTCGCCATCTTCGTGGTGGCCATGATCGCCATCATGACCGAGAAGGTGCATCGCGCCCTCGTCGCCATCACCGGCGCCATGCTGCTGCTCATCCTGCACATCATGCCGTTCGAGACGGCTATCGGGCACATCGATTTCAACACGCTCGGCGTGCTGTTCGGCATGATGCTGTTCGTGGCCGTGGTGAAGCAATCGGGCGTGTTCGAGTTCCTGGCTATCAAGTGCGCGCGTGTGGCGAAGGGCAACCCCTGGACCATCATGGTGTTGTTCGTGCTGCTCACGGCAGTGTTGTCCGCCTTCCTGGACAACGTTACCACCGTACTGCTCATCGGCCCCATGACCATCACCGTGTGCCGCCTGCTCGACATCGATCCGGTGCCGTTCTTCATGACGCAGATCCTGGCGTCCAACATCGGCGGCACGGCAACGCTCATCGGCGACCCGCCCAACATCATGATCGGATCGGCCGCGGGCTACACCTTCGCCGACTTCATCGCCTACGACGCTCCGGCGGTCATCATCATCCTGGCGGCCGTTATCGGTCTGTTCTACGTCATGTACGGCCGTAAGATCTCGGCGAATGAGGAGCACCGCAAGGCCATCATGGAGCTCGACGAGAACGACTACATCAAGGACCGCCGCCTGCTGCACATCAGCGTCGCCATGGTCGTCCTCGTGGTCGTCGGCTTCATGACCCACGGCGCGCTCGGCCTGGAGTCCTGCGTCATCGCACTTGCTGCCGCCGGTCTGATCCTGCTCATCTCCGGTGAGAGCATCGAAGAGGCGCTGCACGGCGTCGAATGGACCACGCTGTGCTTCTTCGCCGGCCTGTTCATCATCGTCGGCGCCATGTCCGAAACGGGTGTCATCGGCATGCTGGCACAGGGCCTTATCGACGTCACGGGCGGCAACCTCATGATCACCATGCTGGCGGTGCTGTTCGGCTCGGCCATCATCTCCAGCTTCCTGGACAACATCCCGTTCGTGGCAACCATGATCCCCATCATCCTGGCGCTCGAGGCCGACGGCCTCGACGGCACGGCGCTGTGGTGGGCGCTGTCCCTTGGCGCTTGCCTGGGCGGCAACGGCACGCTCATCGGCGCATCCGCCAACGTGGTGCTGTCCGATATCAGCAAGAAGTTCGGGCATGAGATCACGTTCATGCAGTTCTTCAAACGCGGTTTCCCGATCATGTTGTTCACGGTGGCCATCGCCGCCATCTACATGGTCATCCGCTTCCCCGGCGGTTAAACGGTTCCGCCGGTCTGTCGGCTGGCGGACCGACTTGACGCTGCGGGGCTTGTGGCGCCCGGCTTTCGCCTTCAGCTTCGGCGGCATACCCCAAAGGCTTATGCCGCCTTGCTTCAGGCGGATTCCGGGCACTATAGGGCCCTCGCTGACTGTGGCGGAGCCCCGGATTTCCCGCCTTGAAGGCCTGGAATGCGAAATGCGTTCCAGGCCTTTCTTGTCCCCTCGGACAGGCCGTCGTTTCCCCGCTTTTGCTCATATGGGCATTTCCCGCAAAGCATGTGAGGTCGCTTGCATGGGGGCCGGGGGCCGTCACAATGACCGTATGGATAACAAACGCACAGGCTACGGGCGCGACCGTTACGGCGCGGGCCGAGCAAACACGAACCAACCATCCAACGGCAGGCGCGCAACCGCTGCCGACGTGCGCGCCCAAAACCGCTATGCGCGCGATAGCTATGGCGGAGACCGGCCGTCCGCTGGTCAAGGCGAGCCGTCGGCGCGCCGCCTTTCGCGCGACGAGTACGCGAAAACCCACAAGCACAAAAAGCACGGCAAGCTGTTCTATGCCGGCATCGCGGCGCTTGCTGTCGCGGTCATAGCCGTCGGCGCGGCGTTCGCGTACGTGCAGGTGCTTTCCGGCAACCTGCATGCGGGCCTGGGCAACGTGGGGAAGTACCTGGTTAAAACCAACATGACCAAAGAGCCGTTCTACATGCTGCTCATGGGGACCGATGGCTCCGAGGAACGTGACGAGTCCGGCGATTTCGGCGACAGCTACCGCACCGACAGCATCATGCTCGCGCGCATCGACCCCGTGAGCAAGAAGGTCACGCTGGTCTCGCTGCACCGCGACACCATGGTCGACATGGGCGAATACGGCGTGAACAAGCTCAATGCCGCGCACGTGTTCGGCGGTCCCGCGCTCTCGGTGCAAACGGTGTCGAAGCTGGCGGGCGTCGATATCTCGCACTACGCCGAGATCAACTTCGATGGCTTCCGGGATATCGTGGACGCGCTCGGCGGCATCGAGGTCGATGTTCCCATGACCATCGACGACGAGGACGCCGGCGGTCACCTGGACGCCGGCCCGCAAACGCTCAACGGCGACCAGGCCCTTATCCTGTGCCGCGCACGTCACGCCTACGACGAGATCGGCCCGGGCGACGAGTATCGCGCCGCCAACCAGCGCCTGGTCATGTCGGCCATCGCCAAGAAGCTGCTGTCTGCCGACGCGGCGTCCATGGCTTCCACCGTGCAGGCGCTTTCGAAGTATGTCACCACCGACCTGGGCGTTACCGACATCATCGGGCTCGCGCAGGCCATGCAGGGCCTCGACCCGTCCACCGACATCTATTCCGCCATGGAACCCACCACTTCCGAGTACATCGACGGCGTTTGGTACGAGGTGAACAACACCGCGGAATGGAAGGCCATGATGAAACGCGTCGACGCAGGCCTGCCGCCCACTGAAGGTGACGTCGTCGACAAGACTTCGGGCACCATTCTGGCAACCACCGGCGACGGCGGCGCCACAAGCGGCGGCACGGCGGGCGGGGGCGCGGGCGCGGTCAAGCGCGGCGGCAGCGTGGCCATCCGCAACGGCAACGGCCTTGCGGGAGCCGGCCTCGACGCCACCGAGCGCATTCAGGGCCTTGGGTACAGCGTGAACACCAGCAATGCCGACAACTTCGACTACCAAGACACCGTGGTGGTGTACAACGATTCCTCCGACAAGGAAGCGGCCGAGGCCATCGTGAAGGCTCTCGGCGTGGGCAAGGCGGTGCAGAACTCGAACACCTATCTGTTCGAGGAGGACTTCCTCATCGTCCTGGGAGCCGACTGGAAATAAGCGTCGCGTCCGTTCTCGGATGCTGGCGAAACGGCGAGGGCCGCTGCAATCGTGCAGCGGCCCTCGTTGTCTTCCCGATCCTCGCCGGCTTTTGCGGTTCCGCGCGCTATCCGGTCACGGCGATGTTCCAGTCGCCCAGAAGCAGCCCCTTCGCCAATCCCAGCACGGCGATATGCGCGGGGTAGTACGCATAGAAGAACCATTTCATGGACCTGCCGCGCCCGCCGTTGTACGCCCACAGCAGGGGAATGGTGGCGCTGCAGCCTACCAGCGGATATAACGCGAACGCCAGGTTCTGCAGCGTGGGAAGCTCCATGAGCTGCATAAGCGCCGGCAGCCCTCCGGTGGCAATGGGCAGCAGCGCCGAGTACGCCACACGTTGCCTGCGGTCCTTCACCACATGGAGCGTGAGCACCATGCAGGGTGCCAGGATCCCCCAATCGCAAAACGCCGTCAGGGCGGTCACCAGCGCGAACGTCAGCCAAAACAGCCCGCGTCGCCGCATATGGTCGTACGCGTACAGCAGGCACAGGCACACGAACAGCGTGAACAGCACGTTCATCTCATGCGCCAGGAACAGCCCGTAGGGAACCTGGGCCACCAGGGCGAATGTCAGCAGCCGCCGGCCGTAACGCCGCACGCTCGACGTATGGCGATACCCTTCCACCAGCAGAAACGCCATGATGGGGAACGTCAGGCCGCCAAGCGCGAACAGCGCGCATAGGATCCCGGGCGGCAGATAGTCCCAGCAGATGTAGCAGGCGTGGTTGCACGTCATGCCGGCGATGGCCAGCGCTTTCAGGGGAAACGCGGTGAAACCGCGTTGGAGGCGCGGCTTTGCCGCGGCGGATGTTCCAGCTTGTTGTATCATGCGCACAGTATACCCTACGTGCCGGCTCGGCGTTTTGCCTCCGGCATGCATCCCCCGCGGGGCGCGCCCCGTGAAACCTGCGCTTGCGGCCCGCCCGCAAAGGATAGGAGCAACCATGGCAGCAATCATCAATCCTCGCAAGGTGGCCATCGTCGGCTGCGGGTTCGTGGGCTCGGCCAGCGCCTTCGCCCTCATGCAATCGGGCCTGTTCTCCGAGATGGTCCTCATCGACGTCGACCACGACCGCGCCGAGGGCGAGGCCCTCGACATCGCGCACGGCATGGCGTTCGGCAGCCCCATGAACATCTACGCGGGCGACTACTCCGACATCGATGACGCGGCCATCACCGTCATCACGGCTGGGGCGAACCAGGCGCCCGGCGAGACGCGCCTCGACCTGGTCAACAAGAACGTCGCCATCTTCAAGTCCATCATCCCGCAGATCGCCGAGCGCGATTACCAGGGCATTCTGCTGGTGGTCTCGAACCCCGTGGACATCCTGACCTACGTGGCCCTCAAGCTTTCCGGCATGCCCGCCAACCGCGTGCTCGGCAGCGGCACCACGCTCGACACCGCGCGCTTCAAGTACGCCCTGGGCGAGCACTTGGGCGTCGATCCGCGCAACGTGCACGCCCGCATCATTGGCGAGCACGGCGACAGCGAGA
>ERZ838483.1239-NODE-1239-length-24107-cov-13.605771_pt1 | contig 24107 bp, 20 predicted proteins | sample MGYA00519939_ERZ838483 | MGnify/ENA primary metagenome ERZ838483 (study PRJEB31850, sample SAMEA3708836) | human gut metagenome | biome: human gut; feature: human-associated habitat; material: faeces | place: China | collected 2014 ... | reverse complement strand
AGAAGTGGGTGGGGGAATTATGTGCCTTTATCTAAGCTTAAATGAAAGAGCCGTGCATCAGGTGAGGGTAAAACATTATAGCCTGTGCCATGTACAATAAAGTTTGGCATGCCCGCCATTATGGAAATAAGAATCATTTTTTCTATCTTTGCACAATTAAAATCTAAAAGAGAGAAATGGCAGAAACGAGAAGAACTACCCGTGTCCCGAAGGCTACCAAAACGAAGCCGGTTGATGAATACGGACATTTGCAGCCACAGGCTCCTGAACTGGAGGAGGCTGTGCTGGGTGCATTGATGATTGAAAAGGATGCATATTCGCTAGTCAGTGAAATCCTCCGTCCTGAGTCTTTTTACGAACACCGCAATCAGTTGATTTACGCCGCGATTACCGATCTGGCAATACAGCAGAAACCGATTGATATCCTGACGGTGACAGAACAGCTTCGTTCGCGTGGTGACCTGGACGAAGTGGGAGGACCTTTTTATATCACTCAGTTAAGTGGTAAGGTAGCTTCTTCTGCCCATATCGAATATCATGCTCGTATCATCGCCCAAAAGTTTCTGGCACGCGAGCTGATCTCTTTTACCAGCAACATCCAGACAAAGGCGTTCGACGAGACTCAGGATGTAGACGATCTGATGCAGGAAGCCGAAGGAAAACTCTTCGAAATCTCGCAGCAGAACATGAAGAAAGACTATACGCAGATTAATCCTGTCATTCAGGAAGCGTATGAGATGCTTCAGAAAGCAGCGGCAAGAACCGACGGTTTGAGTGGTTTGTCGAGTGGTTTCCATCAGCTCGACAAGATGACTTCCGGCTGGCAGAATTCCGACCTTATTATTATTGCTGCCCGTCCGGCGATGGGTAAGACAGCATTCGTACTCTCTATGGCGAAGAATATGGCCGTAAACAATAAAGTTCCCGTTGCATTGTTCTCTTTGGAAATGAGTAACGTACAGTTGGTGAACCGTCTGATTGTGAATGTGTGCGAGATCCCCGGTGAGAAAATCAAGAGCGGTCAGCTCGCTCCTTACGAATGGGGACAGCTCGACTATAAGATAAAGGAACTGTACGATGCTCCGCTTTATGTTGACGATACACCTTCCTTGTCTGTATTTGAGTTGCGAACCAAAGCACGCCGACTTGTACGTGAACACGATGTAAAGATTATCATTATCGACTACCTTCAGTTGATGAATGCCAGCGGTATGTCATTCGGAAGCCGTCAGGAAGAAGTAAGTACCATCTCACGTTCGTTGAAAGGACTTGCCAAAGAGTTGAATATCCCTATCATCGCCTTGAGTCAGTTGAACCGTGGTGTGGAAAGCCGTGAAGGTATCGACGGCAAGCGCCCTCAGTTGAGCGACTTGCGTGAATCGGGAGCCATCGAGCAGGATGCCGATATGGTATGCTTCATTCACCGTCCGGAGTATTACAAGATTTATACCGATGAAAAAGGAAACGACCTTCACGGTATGGCAGAAATCATTATTGCCAAGCATCGTAACGGTGCGGTAGGCGATGTGCTGTTACGCTTCCGTGGCGAGTTTGCCCGCTTCCAGAATCCGGATGACGAAATGATCGTGCCGATGCCGGGTGAAGAAAGTGCAGCTCCTGTACTCCGTTCGAAAATAAACAGCGGCGGCGGACAATCGTTTGTTCCTCCTCCAGTAGAGATGGCTCCGCAACCCGAAAATCCGTTTGGCGCTCCGGTTCCGGATGTGCCGTTCTGATGCGTACATCCGTATGATAAGAAGGCGGAAAATAAAGTAATTTATTTGGATATCTGTCTTTGAGTGAACGTAAAAAACTCCCTGCACTCATATTCTATCCCAAATATTTATATTACATTTGCACGACAATTTAAGAAATACATAAAACTATACATATATGAATATCTCGTATAATTGGCTGAAAGAATATGTCAACTTCGATTTGACACCCGATGAAGTGGCAGCCGCACTTACTTCCATTGGTCTGGAAACAGGCGATGTAGAAGAAGTTCAATCGATAAAAGGAGGATTGGAAGGGCTTGTTATCGGCGAAGTGCTGACTTGCGAACCGCATCCAAATTCAGATCACATGCATATCACTACCGTTAATTTGGGACAGGGCGATCCTGTTCAGATTGTTTGTGGAGCTGCAAATGTAGCTGCCGGACAAAAGGTAGTAGTTGCAACACTCGGAACCAAACTGTACGACGGTGATGAGTGCTTTACCATCAAGAAGTCAAAGCTTCGCGGCGTTGAGTCGAACGGTATGATTTGCGCTGAAGACGAAATCGGTATCGGTACAAGCCACGAAGGTATCATTGTACTTCCTGAAGATGTTGTACCGGGAACTCTTGCCAAAGACTATTATAATATCAAGAGCGATTACGTGCTGGAGGTAGATATTACTCCTAACCGTTCGGATGCCTGCTCTCACTATGGCGTTGCACGCGATTTGTATGCATGGTTGATTCAGAACGGACGTCAGGCAACATTGAAACGTCCTTCGGCAGATGCATTCAAGGTCGACAATCACGATATGAACATTGATATTGTGGTAGAAAACACTGAAGCTTGTCCCCGTTATGCAGGTGTTGCTATCAAGAACGTAACAGTAAAGGAAAGTCCCGAATGGCTGCAAAACAAACTGCGTCTTATCGGTGTACGTCCTATCAACAATATTGTCGATATTACCAATTACATTCTTCATGCATACGGTCAGCCGATGCACTGCTTCGATGCTGACAAGATTAAAGGTGGTAAGATTGTAGTAAAAACTTGTCCCGAAGGAACTAAGTTCGTTACTTTGGATGAAGTAGAACGTAAGCTTTCCGACCGTGACCTGATGATCTGTAATGCAGAAGAACCGATGTGCATCGCCGGAGTATTCGGTGGACTCGATTCTGGAACTACAGAAACAACAAAAGATGTATTCCTCGAAAGTGCATATTTCCATCCTACATGGGTACGTAAGACTGCACGCCGTCACGGGTTGAGCACAGACTCTTCTTTCCGCTTCGAACGTGGTATCGAACCTAATGGTACTATTTACGCACTGAAAGAAGCAGCCCTGCTGGTAAAAGAACTTGCCGGCGGTGAGATTGCATCCGAAATAAAAGACAACTATCCTGCACCTATAGCAGACTTCCCGGTAGAGCTTTCTTATGAATATACTAACGCTTTAATCGGAAAAGTTATTCCGGCAGAAACAATCAAGAGCATTGTAACCAGCCTCGAAATGAAGATCACTGATGAAACACCCGAAGGACTGTCATTGCTGGTACCGGCATATCGTGTAGATGTTCAGCGTCCGTGCGATGTAGTAGAAGACATTCTTCGTATCTATGGCTACAACAATGTGGAAATACCTACATCTGTGAAGTCAAGCTTAAGCGTAAAAGGCGATGTAGACAAGTCTGTAAAACTTCAGAATCTTGTTTCAGAACAGCTGGTTGGTTGTGGATTCAATGAAATAATGAACAACTCTCTTACTGCTGCTACTTACTACGAAGGTCTGGAAACTTACAAGCCTGAAAATCTGGTACAGTTGATGAATCCATTGAGCAACGACCTTAACGTAATGCGTGCTACACTGTTGTTCGGTGGTTTGGAAAGTATCCAGCACAACGCTAACCGTAAGAATGCTGACCTGAAGTTCTTCGAATTCGGTAACTGCTATCACTTCAATGCTGAAAAGAGGAATCCGGAAAAAGTTCTTGCTGCTTATTCAGAAGAACTGCATTTAGGCTTGTGGATTACCGGTAAGCGTGTAAGCAACTCTTGGGCACATCCTGATGAAAACACTTCTGTATACGAGTTGAAAGCATACGTATTGAATATCTTCCGTCGTCTGGGAGTAAACTTCGGTGGACTGGTATTCGGAAACCTGACCGACGATATTTATTCTGTAGCTATATCAGTACATACACGTGGAGGTAAATTGCTGGCAACTTTCGGTGTGCTGCATAAGAAAATACAAAAAGCCTTCGATATCGACAACGAAGTTTATTATGCTGACCTGAACTGGAAAGAGCTGATGAAAGCTATCAAGAACAATACAGTAGCTTATAAAGAAATCTCTAAGTTCCCGGCAGTAAAACGTGACCTTGCTTTGCTGATCGACAAGAAGGTACAATTTGCCGAAATCGAAAAGATAGCTTACGAAACAGATAAGAAATTACTGAAGAGCGTAGAGCTGTTCGACGTTTACGAAGGTAAGAATCTGGAAGCCGGCAAGAAGAGTTATGCGGTAAGCTTCATGCTTCAGGATGAAAATGCTACACTGAACGACAAGCAGATTGACAAGGTAATGCAGAAGCTGATTGCTAACTTGCAGAACAAGCTGGATGCCAAACTGAGATAATTAAGAAAATAACAATTATAAAAAACATATTAAAACATAAATCCAATGGGAAGAGCGTTTGAATATAGAAAAGCTACTAAGCTGAAAAGATGGGGTCACATGGCCAAAACATTTACAAGACTGGGTAAACAAATTGCTATTGCTGTAAAAGCTGGCGGTCCGGAACCGGAAAACAACCCGGCATTACGTTCAGTTATCGCAACTTGTAAGCGCGAAAACATGCCGAAGGATAATGTCGAACGCGCAATCAAGAACGCAATGGGTAAAGACCAGAGCGAATACAAAGGAATGACATACGAAGGATACGGTCCTCACGGAGTTGCTGTATTTGTTGATACGCTGACAGACAATACAACACGTACCGTTGCCGATGTACGTTCTGTATTCAACAAGTTCGGCGGAAACTTGGGAACAACTGGTTCTTTGGCTTTCTTGTTCGATCACAAATGTGTCTTCACATTCAAGAAGAAAGATGGTGTAGACATGGAAGAACTGATTCTCGATCTGATTGACTACAACGTAGAAGACGAATTCGATGAAGATCCGGAAGAAGGTACAATTACTATCTATGGTGATCCGAAGAGCTACGCAGCAATTCAGAAGCATCTGGAAGAATGTGGTTTCGAAGATGTAGGTGGTGACTTTACATACATTCCTAACGACTTGAAGGATGTAACTCCTGAACAGCGTGAAACCATCGACAAGATGATAGAACGTCTGGAAGAGTTTGATGACGTTCAGACTGTATATACAAACATGAAACCTGAAGAGGTAGAAGAATAATATTACCCATCATTTCATTCCGGATAAAGCGGCAGAGCAGGCAGTGAAAACAGCCATTATAAGAATGCCCGGCTTTGTCCGGAATGTTTTTTTTATAGCAGCAAAAACTTCAACATCATGAAAATAAATTACAGAACACAAGGTACATGCAGCAGTAATATCGAGATAGAGGTAGAAAATGAGATCATCACAGACGTACATTTCACAGGAGGCTGCAACGGAAATCTGAAAGGAATCAGTTCTCTTGTCAAAGGAATGAAAGTAGACGATGTAATCAGCCGGTTGGAAGGAATTCATTGCGGCAACAAATCTACTTCCTGCCCCGATCAGTTATGCAAGGCATTGCGTGCCATGAAAGCATAATACACAGCAATCTGCAATTATAAATACATCTCCACTTCTCATGAATATTTTGATTATCAACGGAAGCCCGCGCATTCACGGAAATATCTCTGCCATGCTGGATGCCATTCGCGAGGAAGCAGAACAAAGAGGAGCAGAAGTCACTACCGTCTTAGCTTCCCGATTGCAGGTAAAACCCTGTACCGGCTGTATGACCTGCCGTGAAACCCACCATTGTGTATTGCCCGAAGACGATGCACAGTGTGTACTTGCTGTCATAAAAAGCTGCGATGTGCTGGTTGTAGGAGCACCCTGCTATTGGGGAAATATGCCCGGGCAGTTGAAAATCATCTTCGATCGTATCGTATACGGCATGATAGGAGAAGATACCCGTGGGCTGCCTCTGCCGCTTCATAAAGGCAAAAAAGCCATATTGATAAGTACAAGCACTACACCTTTCCCTTTCAATATCCTGTTTGGGCAAAGCCGTGGCGCAATAAAAGCTATGCGTGAAATCTTAAAATGGAGCGGTTTCAAAGTCGTATCGGCTATTGAACTTGGTGGAACCAGACAGCATCCGGCAGGAGAGAAAGTGCTGAACCGTTGCCGGAAAGCAATTAAAAAATGCATGTAGATATGGCAGAGACTGACAACTCCCACAATCTTCGCAACAGACTTCTTGGGCGAATCCACGAAAACGACATTCATGAGTTGTGCCATGTTATCCAGTGCTGCGAAGATCATTCCTTACTCGAACAGCTTTACACTCTGCTCTTCGACAGCGAGAAAAGAGTTGCTGATAATGCAGCCTGGCTGTTCACTCATCTCGATGCAGCCCATCAAGGCTGGTTATACCCCAAATGCGACGAGCTGATGCAAGAAGCCATGAGTACATCCAGCGAAACAAAGCGCCGGTTACTGCTTACGCTACTTGTAGCCCAGCCATTATGTGAAGACAATCTCCGTACCGACTTTCTCGATTTCTGCATGAACCAGATGATATCTTCCGGAAGCTCTGTAGGAGTCCGGGCGCTAAGCATGAAGCTTTCCTTTCTTCTATGCAGATTATATCCCGAGCTTCTGGCAGAATTCAGTTCCGCACTCGAGATGCTGGACGATACCTCCCCGTTAACTCCCGCCTTGAGAGTTGCCAGAAAGAACATTCTGAAAAAGATACACTGAAAACAGATATACACCTTTATCGTTCTTTTCTTGTGAATGAAGAGAAAAATCCTTATCTTTAGGCAGTTGGTTAAATGTATGCTGCTATGGGAACTTTAGGATGTATAAACGATATGATGCAGCGCGATAAGGAAAACCGCGAACTGCGAAAAGTCGGCAAAAAACGTATGAGCGAAACTCATGGTCGTTTGCTGGGACTTACCGGCAAGCGTCGTTCGTCCGACATTTCACCCGAAAAACTAGAACAGATTCAGGCCGAAACAGAAGTACGGACTGCGTGGGAACAAAAGAGTTATTTTCGAGGAAAGTTAATATTTATTACCATTGTAGCTGTAGTTTCTCTATTGATATGGCTGGTGATTTTGTGGCTTTCGTAGAGAGTGCTGTTTTGTGATTCCGATATTTTACTTTCTTTTTGTAAGTATTCCTTCTATTTATTTAATAGGATATCCGAAGAAAATTCCCCTTCCGTCAGTAATATAAGGAGATTTTTATTCGTTTTTCACTCTTGAAAGATGCTTTATGGCAGTAAATGAGGCAAAGAAAGACGGTGAAAAAACAGTGAAAACATGCTGAAAGATTAATGAAAAGATGCCGAAAAAAAATAAAAACTTCCTGATGTTTTTCCTCTATTCCCATATTGCGGTGAAAAAGGTCCTATATGGACACTCCGGAAAGATCTTTTTTATCTCTTAAAGACATTTAAGCACTGTTTTTCTTTTAGCAGAAAGTCAGTCTTTATAGCTCCATTCTCTTTGAAGGCAATCTGCTGAGGCACTATCGGAAAAATACATCTGCCAGTTTAGCTGCTTTGCTTGCTTTCTGAAAAAATCTGCCTTATGAGAATCAGAAATAAATTCCAGCACCCCGGGGAGTAACCGAAAAAGAGATTCTCAAAAGGCAGAAATGTCATTTTGACAAAAAGTAAATTGATATGGATGATGTAAATTATAGCTGTCTGACAGAAAGTGTACGCAAATATTTTTATCAATATCCTTTCTTGTTGTGAGGCTGAGCTATCCGGTAACTTATATACGTTTTTCCTCTTCTTATTTTAAAGAGTAATTCCTGTCTGTCTTTCCTGGTCATTTTCGAGTGAATATTTACACAAAATTCGTACGTTTCACCCTTTTTCAAGTCAGGAAGGAGGAGCTTGCTTACCCTCTTGTTTTTGTAATATACATAAAAAAATGCTTTTTTGAGCTTCTTTTCGTCGTTGTTGCAGACTTTTATTTTCAGTCTTTTTCCCTCAGGCAACGTTCCGAATACGGGCGGATAAATTGCAACTTCGTCCAGCCGGTGATTTTCATCGTTTGTCTCTACTACCTCAAAATAACTTTTACACGATACATTTTGGGCATATAGTCCGCTTCCGCAGCATATAGCCAGCAGGAAAGCAAGTAATAATATTCCTTTTTTCATTTTTTGTGTCCTATTTGTTCTTGCCTATGTCTGTTTGTATAAACTGCCTTAAAGTTAAAAATAATATTGGTTTGTTGTAACAGGTTTTAGCTTTCCCCTTGCTCTTTTAAGCGTTTTTTTAAGACTGTTTGCTTTTGTTTCACAGAGGCGGAATCGAGAGAAAATTACTATATTCGCACTCATTCAGTCAAGGATGATATAAACCTTGCATTATTTCGATATACAATAGTAAAAAAATGAGACTTACATATATTTTTCACAGTGGCTTTGCCATCGAAACAGATCGGTGCATCCTGATATTCGACTACTGGATGGACCCGGAGGGCATTGTACCTCAGTTGCTAAAAACTGAGAAGCCGGTGTACGTGTTCTCCAGTCATTTTCACGAAGACCATTTCAACCGGGAAATCTTTTCGTGGCGGCAAACGAGGTCCGACATCATTTATATCCTCTCGAAAGATATCCTGAAACATCGCCGGGCACAGAAAGAAGAAGCCGATGTCTGGCTTGCCAAAGGAGGTACATGGAGCGACGGACTGATTCGTGTAGCGGCAACTGGAAGCAACGACAGCGGTGTGTCGTGGATAGTGGAAACTGATGGCAGGCGTGTCTTCCATGCAGGCGACCTGAATAACTGGTATGCCCGTTTCCTGACCGATGATTATCGGGGCGGGCTGGTCTACAGCGCCGAATTCGGTATCGATGTCAATCCCGAGAAAGAAGAAAAACGCTTTTTGGGAGAACTGAAAGACATCCGAAAAATAACGGACAGTTTCAGCGTGGTAATGTTTCCGGTAGACGGCCGTATCGGTAACGGATATACCCGTGGCGCCCGTCAGTTTATCGACACGTTTCAGGTAGGACTGCTTGTTCCCATGCACTTTGTGGCAAGTGGATTCGAGTCAGCCTGGCGTATGAAAGAGTTTACAGATGCTAAAAACATTCCTTTCTGGTGCATCAGCAGGGAAGGAGATAGTATTGAATTTTGAAGAAAAAAATAATTTACATATTGAGATGAAGCAGATAGAAGTTGTAGCGGCAATAATTTGTCGTGAAGGGAAGTATTTTGCCACCCAGCGCGGCTATGGTGAGTTTAAGGACTACTGGGAGTTTCCCGGCGGAAAGATAATTACCCAGCTTTCCACCTCACGATGCACTGCTTTTTATGCTCTGTCCGTTCCGGTCATCTGGTGTTGAAGGAGCATGAAAACGCAACTTGGCTGAATCGGGAGGAACTGGGGTCTGTAGACTGGCTTCCGGCGGATGTGGAGGTAGTGAAGAAGTTGGTGGGGAGAAATAATGTTGAAATAAAAGTAGAGAGGCAGGCGGTAATGTTTTAAATATTTATATCTTTGTGTATAGCGCAAAGAAACTGAGAATACAATAATATTAAATATTGGCTAAATAGCTTTTCTCTTTGGTGTTGAAATTTGATAAATGAAAAGAGAAAATGAGAGTTCCGAAGCAATTCAATAATATAACCGAACGTGTTATAGATGATTTGAAGCAGCTATTGTTGTCTGACAATAGCCAAGTCTCTATAGCGGCAGCCAGTTTTTCTATCTATGCATACGAAGCATTGAAAGAAGAACTGGAAAAGGTGGATTGTGTAAACTTTATTTTTACTTCACCGACGTTCTATACGGATAAGTCTGAAAAGCAAAAAAGAGAATTCTATATACCCAAATTAAATCGGGAAAGAAGTCTTTTCGGATCGGATTTTGAAATAAGGCTTCGAAACCAGCTTACACAGCGGGCTATTGCGAGAGAATGTGCAGACTGGATTCGCAGAAAAGCACGGTTCAAGACAAATATAACTCATGGTTCTATGAATACCTTCCTCAATATAAAGGAAGGTGAAGAAACATATACATATATGCCTTTTAATGAGTTTACCACTACTGAACTTGGGCTTGATAGAGGAAATAATATATGTCCGATGGTTGTAGGTATGCCTGGACATAGTTCTACAGATATGTTTTTGAAGAATTTTGCAGAATTATGGAAAGACAAAGAGAAATTTCAGGATGTGACAGATAATGTCATAGAAAATATCGAAACCGTTTATAAGGAGAATGCACCGGCTTTTATCTACTTTATTACGCTATATAATATCTTTAATGAATTTCTTGAAGACATAAGCGAGGATGTATTACCTAATGAAGCTACAGGATTCAAAAGTAGTGTTATATGGAATAAACTGTATAATTTCCAGCGTGATGCATCATTGGCAATCATAAACAAACTGGAAAAATACAACGGGTGTATTCTTGCTGATAGTGTGGGATTGGGAAAAACATTTACGGCTCTTTCGGTTATCAAGTATTACGAAAACCGAAACAGAAATGTATTGGTTCTTTGTCCCAAAAAGTTGAACGACAACTGGCAGACATTCCGCTCCAACTATAAAAATAATCCGGTATTGGCAGACCGTTTGCGTTATGACATTCTGTTTCATTCTGACCTGTCAAGGGATAAAGGTTTGAGTAATGGACTTGACTTGGAACGGGTGAATTGGGGGAATTATGATTTGATTGTAATAGATGAAAGTCATAATTTCCGCAATGGCGGTCGGTTTGATAATGATGATGAAGATGATGATTTCAAGGAAAACCGTTATGCCCGGCTGATGAATAAAGTTATACGCAGTGGTGTAAAGACTAAAGTGCTTATGCTTTCCGCTACACCGGTAAACAACCGTTTCAGTGATTTGAAAAATCAGCTGCAACTTGCGTATGAAGGAAAGGTCGAGAATATAAATGATTTGCTTGATACAGGGAAGAACATAGATAGCATTTTCAGAGATGCGCAGACTGTATATTCTAAATGGGCTAAATTGCCTCCGGAAAAGAGAACAACAGAGAAACTGGTAGATTCATTAAGTTATGATTTCTTCCAGTTGCTTGATGCAGTTACCATAGCCAGAAGCCGAAGCCATATCATTAAGTATTACAACACGAATGATGTGGGCAAATTTCCTGAACGTTTGTCACCTATATCACGCAGACCTAAGCTTACGGATTTGAACGATGCTATTACTTTTGCGGATATAGCGGAAATGCTTAACAGATTGAATCTTTCCATATATACACCTTCTTTGTTTATTTTTGAGAGTGAAAAAGGTAATTACGGAATAGATTATGAAGGTGAGGGACTCACTGTAGATGGACGTGAAAAAGGTATTCGGAAATTGATGGCTATCAACCTGTTGAAGCGTCTGGAAAGTAGTGTGAACTCTTTCCGTCTGACTTTGACAAGAATTCGTGATTTTATAAATGATTCTATTACTGCTATTGATAAATTCCAGGAAAGCGGTGCAGATACAATAGATGTAACTGATTTTTCAGAGGATTTTGATACTGAAGATAATGAAAATGATCCGTTTGTAGGCCGTAAATCAAAAATCAATCTTCGGGACATGGATTATGTTAGTTGGCGGCGTGATTTGAAGGCTGACCAGGAAGTTCTGGAACTGCTCATCCTTATGCTAAAGGATATTACACCGGAACATGATATGAAATTGCAACAGCTGGTAGCAGACTTGAAAAACAAGTTTGAACATCCAATCAATGGTAGCAATAAGAAAGTGCTAATATTTACAGCATTTGCCGATACAGCTAATTATCTGTATGAACAGCTTTCCAGTAGGATTTTGAACGATTGCGGACTGCATACAGCTCTGATAACCGGCAGTACGGAGGGGAAATGTACTTTGCCAAAACTGAAATGTACGTTCAATGATATACTGACCTATTTCTCTCCTATATCAAAAGACCGGGATGCTATTCATCCGAATGATACAAGAGAAATAGATGTACTGATTGCTACTGACTGTATCAGTGAAGGACAGAATTTGCAGGACTGTGATTATCTGATTAACTACGATATACACTGGAATCCTGTACGCATCATTCAGCGTTTTGGCCGAATAGACCGTATTGGAAGCAAAAACGATGTGATTCAGCTGGTGAATTATTGGCCGGACATGGAACTGGATGATTACATCAAGCTGAAAGGTCGTGTGGAAAGTAGAATGAAGGCAACAGTCATTACCAGTACAGGTGATGATAATTTATTGTCAGCTAATGAAAAAGGCGATTTGGAGTACCGCCGTAATCAGTTGAAGAAGTTGCAGAATGAAGTGGTAGATATTGAGGATATGGATACGGGTGTCAATATCATGGATTTGGGACTGAATGAATTTCGTCTGGATTTATTGGCTAATCTGAAAGAGCATCCCAATATGGATTTGACACCGTTTGGGATGAGTGCTGTGGTCAATGCTTCCGAACTGGTAGAACCGGGCGTGATGTATGTGCTGAAAAATAAGAACAACGGTGTGAACATTGACCGTTCCAATCTGTTGCATCCGTTTTATATGGTTTATCTTTCGCATACAGGAACCGTTATCTGCGACCATCTGTCACCTAAAAAACTGCTTGACAAGATGCGTTATGCCTGCAAAGACAAGACAGAGCCGGATAAGGTACTTTGCAAGCAGTTCAACAAGGAAACACGTGATGGAAAGAATATGCGTCATTACAGCGACCTGCTGCAATCGGCTATAGAGAGTATTATCACGGTGAAAGAAGAAAGTGATATAGACAGTCTTTTCTCTGTAGGTGAAACAAGTGCTTTGACCTATAACATTAAGGGACTGGATGATTTTGAATTGATTTGTTTTTTGGTGATTAAGTAGATTATGGATAATATACTGAATTTTCCATCCACAACAATAGTCAATAAGCCAGTGTCAAAGAATGCGTTTTATGGAAGAAGTGGCGATTCTTCCTTGCGTGAATTTCTCACACGGGAGTTTGAAGGTATTGTTTGGCTATATAAACTTGCACCTGCTACACTCAATGTAGAAGATGGTGAATATGTGCATGAGATTGATGTGTTCTATTGCAGGATGAAAGAAAATGAGTATAGCATTAAGCCTTTCTGTGCAATGGATGAGTTGTTACCACGGCATACGGTTTTCATTATTGAGTACGGCGAAAAGCTTGATTTACTGATGCATCATAAAGAAATGTCGGTTGTTCATGGAGAACAGAAATGGAAGTGTGGAGTTAGTGAAATTCAACGGGATATACGAATTGATGCTGATACGCTGAACATTCAAGGGCAGTCTATGGATGCCGTTTACAACGGCTTGCTCAGCCAAATATCAGGATTATCTGCATCTACCAAAGAAGAATATAAAGAACTAGTTGATATACGTAAACAAATAGAAAGTATTCAGAAACAGATTTTGATGCTGCAAAAAAGAATAAAGGCGGAAAAGCAGTTTAATCGACAAATGGAATTGAATACTGAGGTGCGTCAACTTAGGAAAGAAATAACATTACTAACTGATAAATTAAATAAGAACAATATAAATTCTGAGATCAATTAAAGATGGATTCACATTTAGAAGATATTGGAGTGGGAATAATTATTATCGCCACATTTTTAATTGCCACCACTGTGCATATAGAATTATTACCTATAAGTTGTGTATTAGGATTTTTAATGATATGTCCATTATTATTTATACTTAGTAAAACAAAATACGGATATAAACATAAGTGGGTTATAATATTATTATGTTTATTTATTATTGCTGCCCATTTAGTATTAATAACCTTTATTTAGAATTGTTTGATATAGATAATATGGTCGCATTATTGTATATAATTAGGACTATATAATCACTGTGCAAGATATAAAATAACGATATTTGAAAAATATATAATCATGAAACCCAATAAATTAGAATTGAACTCGGTTGATGGAACACAACTGAATTTGGAAGCTCTCTATCAGATAGCACCATCCTGTTTTACGGAAGTAAAGGATGATAAAACCGGAGAGTTACGCCATGTGGTAAATTTCAAGACTTTGCGTCAACTGCTTGGAGATAATGCGGTTGAAGATGCGGATGAAATGTATCAGTTTACTTGGCCGGGAAAACAGGAAGCTCGTCGGGAAGCTGCTCGCCCTACTACAAAGACTTTGCGTCCGGTGGTAGAGGATAGTGTGGATTGGGATAATACACAGAATCTGTATATTGAAGGTGATAATTTGGAGGTATTGAAGTTACTTCAAAAGTCATATATGGGTAAAGTAAAGATGATTTATATTGACCCGCCTTACAATACGGGTAATGACTTTGTGTATGATGATGATTTTGCGGTTTCACAAGATGATTATGATTTGTTTTCTGGAAATGTGGATGAATTAGGTAATCGTTATCGTAAAAATACAGAATCTAATGGGCGTTTTCATTCGGATTGGTGTTCTATGATGTATCCACGATTAATGGTGGCAAAAAGTCTTCTTTCAGATAGTGGATCTATTTTTTTAACACTTGATGATCATGAAATCGTAAACGGGAGAAAATTAATGGATGAAATTTTTGGAGAGAAGTCTTTTATTTCTACTGTAATTTGGGAAAATTTTTATGGTAGAAGTAATGCGGCTGCAATTTCTCTTGCCCATAATTATATCCTGATTTATTCAAAAGCTGGTGAAGAGTGGAAAAATATCAGAAACCTATTACCAAGAGATTTAAAAAGTAGTGAGAAATATAAAAATCCTGATAATGACCCAAGAGGACCATGGAGATTAGGGCCAATTTTTGCGAGTGGAGAAAGACATGAAGGTCTTATGTATACGATAAAAACCCCAACAGGTCGTTTAATATCTCCTCCCAAAGGTAGTCATTGGAGAATGCTTGAGGATGTGTTTTGGGCAATGTATAAAGATGGCCGTATAATGTTTGGCATGAATGGAACAGGCTCTCCTGCTATAAAACTTTTTTTAAAGGATGTTCAAGATGGAATTGTTCCACGATCTATTTGGACATATGATGAAGTCGGTCATACGCAGGATGCTAAAAGAGAAATACAACAAATATTTCCTGATGAAATGCCTTTTGATACTCCTAAACCATTAAAATTAATAAAACAAATTATACAAATATCATGTAGAAATACAGATGTTATTATGGATTTCTTTTCTGGATCAGCTACTACTGCTCATGCCGTGATGCAGCAAAATGCAGAAGATGATGGTAATCGTAAATACATCATGGTTCAACTTCCAGAGGAAACTCCTGACGACAGCGCAGCTCGTAAAGCAGGCTATAACACAATTCCAGAAATAGCCAAAGAACGTATCCGTCGTGCTGGCAAGAAAATCAAGGAAGAATCCCCATTGACAACCCAAAACCTTGATACAGGTTTTCGTGTTTTCCGTTTGGCAGACAGCAATTTTGAGGAAGTAAAGAAAGCACCAAGCGAATACGACCAATCGCAGCTTGACCTTTTCCTCAATAACGTAAAGAGTGGTCGTACAGATCTCGATCTATTGTTTGGAGCTATGCTCAGTTGGGGTGTACAGCTTTCTTTACCTATGACCAGTGAAGAAGTGGATGGAAAGATGATTTATTCGGTTAATGATGGTGACCTTGTGGCTTGCTTTGCAGATGATATTACGGAAAATATTGTAAAAGCCATGGCTGACAAGCAACCGCTCCGTGTATTGTTCCGTGACAGTTGTTTTGCCCGTGACGATGCAAAAATCAATGTGTTCGAAACCCTGAAACAGTTGTTGGACTGGAGCGAGGAAGAAGCCATAAAAAATATCAAGGTTATATAAAGTGTTGAGGTATGGAAGAAAATAAGATGATTATTTATACCTCCATTGACGGTCAGATCAGGATTGATGTCAGACTGGAGGATGAAACACTTTGGCTTACTCAAGCGCAGATGTGTGAACTGTATCAGACGAGCAAGTCGAATGTGAGTGAACACATCAAACATATCTTTGAAGAAGGAGAATTGGAGGAAAATTCAGTTGTTCGGAAATTCCGAACAACTGCTTCAGATGGAAAATCATATAATACTACATACTATAATCTGGATATGATTATAGCACTTGGTTATCGTATCAAGTCTGTGATAGCCACTCGCTTTCGGCAATGGGCAACACAAAGGCTGAAAGAATACATGATAAAAGGCTTTACACTGGACGATGAGCGGTTGAAAAAGTTGGGTGGCGGTGGCTATTGGAAGGAATTGCTGGAACGCATACGTGATATCCGTGCCACAGAAAAGGTGTTCTACCGTCAGGTGTTGGAAATATATGCTACAAGTATAGATTATGATCCTCGTGCTTCCGTAAGCCAGGAGTTCTTTAAAAAAGTACAGAATAAAATTCATTATGCGGTTCACGGACATACGGCTGCTGAACTGATTGTGGAGCGTGCCGATGCCGAAAAGGATTTTATGGGTTTGCTGACGTTTAAGGGTACTCAGCCTACATTGGCAGAAGCAAAGACGGTCAAGAATTATCTGGACGAAAAAGAACTTCGCGCAATGGGACAACTGGTTTCCGGATATCTGGACTTTGCGGAGCGTCAGGCAGAGCGTGAACAACCCATGACAATGAGTGACTGGGCAAACTATCTTGACAGAATCCTGACCATGTCGGGAGAACAGTTATTGCAAGATTCCGGTAAAGTGTCGCACACAGAGGCAATGGAACATGCTACGAACGAATACCGTAAATATAAACAACGAACCATCAGTGACGTAGAACAAGATTATCTTGATTCTATCCGTATGTTGGACAACTTGAAAAAAAAGAAGAATCAGAATGAAACTGAAATATAAGCACCAACGTTTTCAGGCTGATGCAGCCAAAAGTGTGACAGATATATTTACCGGTCAGCAATATTGTGATAGTGCCGATTTTCTGATAGACCAGGGTAAGAATAAAGGAGTGTTTGATTTGACGGGTTTTGGCAATCAGAAGTTGATGCTTGACCGGGAGTCAATTACGGAGAATCTGAGACAAATTCAGATGAACTGGGGACTTAAACCTGTTGAATATTTGCAAGGTGATATTTCAAACCCGATGTTCACCATTGAAATGGAGACCGGTACCGGTAAGACTTATACATACATCAAGACGATGTATGAGCTGAACAAGTTGTATGGCTGGAATAAGTTTATCATAGTAGTGCCCAGTATTGCCATTCGTGAAGGTGTGCAGAAGAGTTTTGAAACCATGCAGGAACACTTTGCCACAGAATACGGCAAGCGTATCCAGTTCTTTGTCTATAACTCCAAACAGCTTTCCAAAATAGATAGTTTTGCAAGTGATAGCGGATTGCATGTGATGATCATCAATATGCAAGCATTCAACAGCTCCATGAATGAGGATAAAAATCAAGAAGGACGTAGTGGTGATGCTGCTGCACGTATTATATTCTCCAGACGTGATGAGTTCGGTAGCCGCAGACCTATTGATATATTGGCTCAGACAAATCCGATTATGATTATTGACGAGCCGCAAAGTGTTCTTGGTGCGAATAAGGCAAACGCCACAAGAAAAGGAATTGCGAAGTTTCATCCTCTGTTCACTTTGCTTTATAGTGCAACCCATAGGAAAGATGATGTGTACAATATGGTGTACCGGCTGGATGCGATGGATGCCTACAACCGTAAGTTGGTGAAGAAGATTGAAGTAAAAGGTATATCACAAAAAGGCTCAACGGCTACAAATGGTTTTGTCTATCTGGATGAAATTGTAATAGGAAAAGGTAATCCGCAAGCCCGTATTTCGTTTGATGTAAAAACAGCCAATGGTTTCAAGCAAGCAACGAGATTGGTGGGTGAAGGATTTAATCTTTATGAACAAAGCGGTGAATTGGCTGAATATGATAATCATTTCATTGTTGAACGCATTGATGGAATAGATGGTTCTGTCCGTTTCCTGAATGGCATAACTCTTTATGAGGGTGATGCTATTGGAAAAGTAAATGAGGATGTGCTTCGCAGGATTCAGATACGTGAAACTATTCGCACTCATATTGAGAGAGAAAGAGAATTGTTCCATAAAGGAATTAAAGTGCTTTCACTCTTCTTTATTGACCATGTAAACAGCTATCGTATTTATGACAAAGACGGTACAAGCAACGGTAAATTCGCTGATATGTTCGAAGAAGAATACAAAAATGTAATTGAGGAAATGCAGCCGCGTTTCTCTGATGAAGAATATGTACGATATCTGAATAAGTTCTCAGCAGAAAAAGTACACCAAGGATATTTTTCTCAGGATAAAAAGGGGATAGCCGTTGATTCAAAAGAAAAAGAGGGAGATAATGAAATACGTGCATACGATTTGATTATGAAGAATAAGGAGCGGCTGTTGAGTTTTGAGGAACCGGTACGCTTTATATTCTCTCACTCTGCCCTGAAAGAAGGTTGGGATAACCCGAATGTATTCCAGATTTGTACATTGAAAGATACCGGCAGCGAAATAAAGAAGCGTCAGGAAGTTGGTCGTGGTATGCGTCTTTGCGTAAATAAGAATGGTGAGCGCCAGGATCAAGATGTGTTGGGTGATGGTGTGTTCGATGTCAATATTCTGACGGTGATAGCCAGCGAAAGCTATGAGCATTTCAGTAAGCAGCTTCAGAGTGAGCTCGCTGAAGATGTGGCAGACAGGCCTGTTCAAGTAACGGCGCATTTGTTTGAAGACATTGTAATGGTATCTTCAGACGGTAAAGAGATAAAAATCAACCGTGAATTGGCGTGTGAAATTCATGAGGAGCTTATCAGTAATGGCTATGTGAAGAAAGGCAAACTTACAGAGAAGTATTTCAATGACAAGAAATCCGGAACTATTGATTTGGGAGAAGAACTGAATCCAATTAAAGCCGGAATACTTGGCAGACTTGATACCATCTTTAACCCGGATAGCATGAAACCGGACAATGCACGTAAGCCAAAAGTTGCCACATTTAGAGAAGATTTGTTCAAAGAAAAGTTCACAGAAGTCTGGAAACGTATCAATGTGAAGACTTACTATAAAGTGGATTTCAGTACAGATGAATTATAAGTCGCGTTACAAACAGGATGACTACCGGATGCTGAACGAATTCTACAAGCAGAAAATTCAGCAGGTACACATTGTGGGTGAGTATGCTAATCTGATGGTAAAGGATTATCAGGCAGCTTTGCAGTATGTGCAGGATTACTTTCAGATGGATTATAAGAAGTTCATTGCCAAATATTTTAAGGGAGAAAGAGTAAACGAGATTCAGCGTAACCTGACCCCGGAGAAGTATAAGCAGTTGTTTGGACAGTTGTCTAAGCGGCAGATGGAGATTATCTCGGACAAGGATTCGCGTTGTATTGTTGTGGCGGCAGGGCCGGGTAGTGGAAAGACTCGTGTGCTGGTGCACAAACTTGCCTCACTGTTACTGCTTGAGGATGTAAAGCATGAACAGTTGTTGATGCTGACTTTCTCTCGGGCAGCTGCTACGGAGTTCAAACAGCGGTTGATGGAGTTGATAGGCAATGCCGCGCATTATGTGGAGATTAAGACATTTCATGCCTATTGCTTTGATTTGCTGGGATTGATAGGCAATCTGGATGAGGTGAAGAATGTAGTGGGGAAGGCTGCGGAAATGATTGAACAGGGCGAGGTTGAACCTAATCGGATTGGTAAGACGGTGCTGGTGATTGACGAGGCACAGGATATGGGAGCCGAAGAACATGCACTGGTGCGGGCCTTGATGCATCATAACGAAGAAATGCGTGTAATAGCAGTGGGGGATGATGATCAGAATATTTATGAATTCCGTGGCTCGGATGCCGGATATATGTTTCGGTTGACACAGGAACCTGGAAGCCGGTTTGTGGAAATGACCGAAAATTACCGCAGTGCACGTCATGTAGTGGCTTTTGCTAACGAGTTTGTAAAGACAATTGGCCGCAGAATGAAAACGATGCCTATTATTTCTATGCGGAAGGAGGAGGGATGGGTTGGAGTAACTCATCATCGGTCTGCCTGTATGTATCAACCGCTCGTGGAAGAATTGCTTCAGCATAGGGGAGAAGGTACTACATGTGTACTCACTCAGACAAATGAAGAAGCAGTTATTGTCGTGGCTCTTTTACAGAAACGGGGTATCCGTAGTAAGCTGATTCAGTCGATGGAAGGGCTGTTGTTTTGGAACATGGCTGAAATGAGGTATTTCCTGAAGTACGTGGGAAAACGGGTTAGCACACCTCTGATTCCTGAAGATTTATGGGAGGAGGCTAAGAGTGCTACGTTTGCTGCTTATAATGGTAGTTTAAGCTTAGCGTATGTAAAGCGTTGCATCGAACTTTTCGAGCAGATTAATAAAATGAAATACTTCACTGATTTTAAGGAATTTGTCTTTGAGTCTTCGATGGAAGATTTTTGTGATGTATCGGGATCGGATGTAGTAGTTTCGACTATTCATAAAGCGAAGGGAAGAGAATTTGATGATGTTTATATGTTGATTTCGGATGGTTATTTGAGGGATGATCATTTGATGCGTCGGTATTATGTAGGAATTACCCGAGCTAAAAAACGATTATTTATACATACAAACGGTGATTGCTTTGCGAATATAAGTGCCGATCAGAATTGTATTGACCAGCGAGAGTATGCAATGCCCGAAGAGATTGTATTGCAGCTTTCACATAAAGATGTGTATTTGGGATTTTTCAAGGAGATTAAGCGGGAGGTGTTGGCACTGAAAGGAGGAGACATGTTGTCTTATAAAGACTATACATTGTATGACGTAGCTCAGAGGCCTGTGGCACGGTTGTCACTGAGTATGCAAAAGAAGTTGGCTGAATGGAAGGAACGTGGATATGAGGTGAAGGCTGCTTCTGTGCGGTTTGTAGTGGCGTGGAAGCCTAAAGATGCTCCTAAGGAAGAACCTGAAATAGCTGTTTTATTGGCTGATTTAGTGTTGTCTTTATGAAAATTTGTATTTGTAGTTTTGCTCAAATGTCATATAAATAAAATTGTAGATTGGTGATTTAATTGGTTACTAATCATTTTTATACAGTTCATACATATCTGATATCCATTCTTTCATTGTCTGTCGGAGAGAAGCCGGGGATATAACTTCAATCATTGCACCTGTATGAAGCAATCGCATGATGAAATCGTAGGTAGGAGCTAGATAGACTTCAAAATCGGCATACTCATCGTGCTCTTCCAGCAGTCGTTGACTGGCATGCAGGGGGAGTGATTTCATATAAGGAATATGGTCGTGGTATGCTCTGATGATGATACGCTCCGGTTTTATGTCATTGCCGGTAACAATGCCATAGTAAGTTGAGAAGAATCCGGATGCGGAAAAATCTTTCGGAAGCTTGAATGTGTTGTCTGTCAGTTCCAGACTTTCTATCCGGTCGAGTCCGTAGATTCTGATTTTGTTGTATGAAACGTTATGGGCCAGCAGATACCAGCGGTTTTCGAAAAGTTTTACACAATATGGTTCGATTGGGAATGTATAGCTTCTTTTCTTGTTGAATCCGCAATAAGTTATTAGTACAACACGATTCCCTTGCATGGCTTCAAGCAATGTGGCAAGATGACTCTGGGCCGACGGAATCTGGTTCACAATAATTCTGTCTTTCAGTGAAAGGTTTTCGCCGATAAGGTTGCTTATGGCAAAGGAGTCGAGCATCCATTTTTTCAGTTCGTCCTCGTCTATATCTTCCGGATTTTCGATGTAATAGAAGTAGCCTCCCGACCGTTGACAGGAGATGATTATTCCGAACTGTGAGAATATGGCATCTTTCCAGCGGTTGAAGGTGGTGCGGCTCAAAGGTTTGTAGTCGCTCAGATCTTTGTTGCGTTCCCAGCGGCTGGAGATTTCTTCGAGAGAGATTTTTCCGGCTCGGCGGATGGTATCAATAAGCCAGATGTATTTTTGCAGTTGTGTCATATCCTTTTTTGTTAGTTGCCGTAAAGTTAGCAAATTCTTGGAAACTTGTACCGATAAATGGTACATCCTTTCCATACTTTTGTGGTGTAAACTTAAACAGGTATAAAAGATGAGACAGCTTTTCGATAATGAAGATATTTTGCTGGATGAGATACAGCAGAAGGAAGTGTTGCCGAATATTCCGAAGACTCGTGCCAGAAGTATATTGGAAGCATTCGAATATATTGTTGAGCTGGCAAAAGATTCCAGTCTGGATGCAGATTTTTTTGAAAATGCATCGGTCCATATAAAATATGCTGCACGCAAGCTGAAATTGTCGTCGATGCAGACTGTGCTGCTGGCACTCTTCGTCGATCAGAGTGAGGATAGCTCCATTCGTATGTCAGACATAGCAGCTTATACGGGATGCCGTACTACTAAGATACTGCGACTTTCGTCGGAGATTGATGTGCTGGTAGATAAGTATTATTTGCGGGCTTCACACTCTTATAATAGACTTACCTATCGTGTGCCGGTTGACGTATTGAAAGCTTTGAAAAAGAACCAGCCTTATGTACATGTTGTAGAACCGATAACTGGTCTTCAGAGTTTTTTCGACCGCTTCAATGAGCTTATGGAATATATGAATAATGATGAACTGACGCATGAAGCGCTCCTTGAAGAAACAGAGGAGTATCTTGGGGATATCCGGGATTCTCATTTTGCTAGGGCATTGAAAAGGTTTGGGCTGGTTAATGAAAATAGGTTGCTGTTTATTTATATGGCCCATTTGTTTGTAGAAAACAATGATGACCGCATTAACTTTTCTGATATAGATAACTTGTATGATAATGACAAAATTCCTAATTGGTGTAAAAATGAGTTACGAAGCCGGACATCGGAACTCTTTTGCTGTAAGTTGATTGAAAACGTAAATGAGGACGGAATGGCACGTTCGGATTGTTTTAGATTGACAGAATATGCCAAGACGGATCTGCTTTCGGAGTTGAACCTGACTGTTAATGCTAAGTCTGATTGCGATCTGATAAAATGGGATTCGTTTCCTGAAAAGAAGCTGGTTTATAATGTTTCTGAGAAAAAGCAGGTTATGGAGCTTTCATCCATACTTTCGGCAGAACGTTTCAGTGAAGTGCAGTCCCGTTTGCGGAATGTAGGGATGAGGGCCGGGTTCTGTTGTCTTTTTTATGGTTCGCCTGGTACGGGAAAGACGGAAACAGTGTATCAGGTGGCGCGTGCAACGGGGCGTGATATTCTGCGGGTGGATGTTGATAAAATCAAGAGTTGCTGGGTAGGTGAGAGTGAACAGAATACGAAAAAAGTTTTTGACAAATATCGTAATATCTGTAAGAGTACGTCTTTAGCTCCGATTTTGCTTTTCAACGAGGCGGATGCTATTCTTGGTGTCCGGATGGAAGGGGCTACCCAGGCGGTAGATAAGATGGAGAACTCTATACAGAATATTATTCTTCAGGAAATGGAAGCATTGGAGGGTATAATGATTGCTACGACTAACCTTACAACAAATCTTGACAAGGCTTTCGAACGGCGTTTCTTATATAAGGTAGAGTTTAATCGTCCGACGGTGGAAGCTCGTGCTCAGATCTGGCAGGCCATGTTTCCTGCTCTGACAGAAAGGGATGCTTGTACGCTTGCTTCTCAGTTTGATTTGTCGGGTGGTGAAATAGAAAATATTAGTCGTAAATATATGGTAAATGCTATTTTGTCGGGACAGGATATGATCGATCTCCTGTTGCTTGCTGAGCTTTGTCGCAATGAGCGTATTGGTACTTCAATCCGGCAGAGGATTGGATTTCAGCATTGACCTGTCGGCTTTGTTTGGATAAAAATGATATATTTGCATCTATGCTTTATGGCAGCCGTTAAAAATAAAAGATATAAGTTATGATACCTCCCAAAATTGAAGAATCTACCAAAGAAGAACGACGGGCGTTTGTGATTGATGCATGGAAGTGTTTGCACGATTGTGAATCGTGTGGCAAGTGTCGTGTCTTGAAGGGAAAGGATGCTGAAACTTTGTATGCCGATTATATTGAGGGGAAGCGGACATATATGGATGTTACGCTCGATATAAGAAATAATAATTACAGATAATGAAGGTCACGCTTATACGGATGGATATTCGCTAAGCGTGACCAGGAAATGAATAGAAATAAATATCCTGCTGAAATTTCATTATTTTTCATACGTAAATATTAAGCGTCCTACACACAAAGTAGGACAGGTTTATACT
>ERZ838483.1234-NODE-1234-length-24211-cov-4.132969_pt1 | contig 24211 bp, 25 predicted proteins | sample MGYA00519939_ERZ838483 | MGnify/ENA primary metagenome ERZ838483 (study PRJEB31850, sample SAMEA3708836) | human gut metagenome | biome: human gut; feature: human-associated habitat; material: faeces | place: China | collected 2014 ... | reverse complement strand
CCGATAAACGCGGGGCTCATCGACTATAAAAACAACACGAAATGTCCTATAAGCCTACAATGCGGTTCTTCAGATAAAAACCAACGGGAAAGCCGAAATAGTCCTCAGATAAACCTGCAACTGCCACCTTCGGAAACGATGGTGGTATTTGTTTGCTCAAAATTCAGTAGAAAGGAGCGCCAGATATGGAAAAACAGACGATCAGCGTACAGGAGCTTTCCACGCAGCTCGGCATCAGCCTACCAAAGGCCTATGAGCTGGTAAAGACTCCCGGCTTTCCGGTCATCCGGATCGGAACGAGAATTCTCATTCCCGTTGATGCCTTCAAGGAATGGCTCGTTATCAATTCTGCCAATGAGTAAGGCAGCAAAAAATCTGACGGAAAGAAGGTGCAGGAAATGGCCGACAATATGCAGGAGCTGAAAGAAAAACAAATATGGATGCTGTGGCGCTGGGAAACGAAACCGGACGGCAAACGCACGAAGGTGCCGATGTCCGTCAGCGGCGGTCCCTGCGGAACGGATGAAAAGTGGCGCAGCTCATGGGCTACATACGATGAGGCTGTTGCTGCCAAGGAAAAAATCTCCAATGCCGCCGGTATCGGTTTCAAAATCCCGAAAGGTTTCTACTTCATAGATATAGATGACCGGGAGCTTACCGATCCGCTCATACAGACGATTTTTTCCCGGCATGACTCCTACGCAGAATATTCCGTCAGCGGTAACGGCATCCACCAGTACGGCAAATGCGATTTTACCAAGGTGCCGACCTATACCGACAAAAACGGAAAGCTGTGCCTTGACCGGCAGTTTTATCAGAAAAATCCCAATAACAAGATGGAGCTGTATATCGGCGGCATCACAAACCGGTTTGCAGTCTATACCGGCAATGTCATCGAGGACAAGCCCCTCCGGGAATGTACTGCTGCCATCCTTACCACTTTGGATAAGGATATGCGCAGAAAGCCGAAGGTGAAGTACAGCGAAAAGCGGGACGGCAGCAAAGCAGATTTCGATATCGTCTGTAATCTGCGAAAGCAGAAAAACGGCGAGAAATTCTGCAAGCTCTACGACAACGGTGATTTCAGCGACTATAACTCACGGTCTGAAGCCGATGCCGCCCTCTGTGCGATGATTGCTTTTCGCACCGGTCCGGACCCGGCGGCGATTGATGAGATTTTCCGAGGCTCGGCGCTGTTCCGTGAAAAGTGGAATCGTGATGATTACCGCCAGAGCACAATCGAGGCCGGGATTGAAGCCTGTCATGGCACCTTCCATAAATCCAAAATGGATCATCCCTATTTCATCAAGTTCAACGAAATGACCGGTGAGCCGTATGTCAGTGTTCCGCTTCTTGCGAAATATGTCCGGGAACATCTTCAGTATCTGCTTGTCCGGGACAGCGGGAAGCAGGGCCTTTTGAAATATGTATACGAAGACGGCTGTTACCGGCTTTATTCCAACGATATGCTCATGGGCCGTATTAAGCAGTACATTGCCGATTACGATGAGGAGCTTGTGAAAATGGGGCAGGTTTCCGAAGCCTTAAATCATATCGTCACAGACCTTAATTATGTGACGCAGGACGATCTGAACGGCAACGAGGATTTAATCAATTTCAGTAACGGTTTCCTCCGGGTAACAGAGGATGAGCTTCAGCTTATTCCCCATAGCCCGGACGTGCTTTCAACCATTCAGATTCCTTGTGAGTGGAAAGGCGCTCCGACACCGACACCAGTATTCGACAGTTATATTCGTATACTCACAAATGGCGATAAGGCCATAGAACAGCTCCTGCTGGAGTTCATCGGAGCCTGTATCTCAAATGTGAAAGGCAGCCGTATGAAAAAATCACTGTTTCTCGTAGGCAATGGCGATACCGGAAAATCTCAGCTAAAAAGCCTCATTGAAAGGCTCCTCGGCAGAGAGAACTTTATCGGCATTGACCTGAAAGATATTGAGGCCCGTTTTGGCACAGGCGCCATCTACGGCACACGCCTCGCCGGGTCCTCGGATATGAGCTTTCTTTCTGTAAGCGAGCTAAAGACCTTCAAGATGATTACTGGCGGCGATGCAATCTTTGCCGAGTTCAAAGGATTACAGGGATTTCAGTACACCTACAACGGTCTGTTATGGTTTTGCATGAACAAACTGCCGAAGTTCGGAGGGGACGATGGACAGTGGGTATATGACCGAATTATGGTGGTCAACTGTCCGAATGTCATACCGAAGGAGAAACAGGATAAAAAGCTGCTCGACAAAATGTATGCCGAGCGGGACGGAATCGTGTACAAGGCTGTAAAGGCTCTGCAGACCGTAATCGCAAACGGTTACCGCTTTAGTGAGACTAAAAAGGTTATCGAAGCGAGGCGGGAATACAAGAGCACAAACAGCACAGTCATTAGTTTCTTTGAAGAATGCATGTGTCCTTGGCAGGGCGGCCCGATTAACCGACATTGCACAACAGGCCGTATATACAAGGTTTATCAAGCATGGTGTCGGGAAAACAATAACGGTTATGCCAAAAATTCAAGAGAGTTCCGGGAGGAGCTTGCAGAGTATCTCGGTACCACGTTTGCAGATATGACCTCAAGGCAGAACGGCAATACCTATTATCGGAAATACTCTTTGACTCTCGAAGCCAAAGAGCAGTTCAGTAAGGAATACGGCTATGACAGCACAACAGATTTCCTGTAATCCGGTAGCAGTTGGTAGCAGTTCAGTAGCAGTAATAATCACAACTGCTACCATGAAAAATGCCCATATGTCAAGGGTTTCGAGGCTTTAGTAGCAGTTGGTAGCAGTTCTTTCAACTTCTAAGCCCAACTCAAAAATGTTTGTAGGTATTGGTAATGCTTACAAGGTTTGTTGAGAATGAGCAGCAGACTGTGAACAACTGCTACCTACTGCTACCAAACAGGCAAAAAGCCCGGTATATCAAGGTTTTCTCTGGTAGCAGTTCTCAAAACATCTGCTACCACAACTGCTACTGCTGCTACTAAATGAGAGAAAAAGGACGGTGAAGCAAATTGAACTGATAATCACATTTCATAAACCGTACGGCTGGGGAACGCTATATCTTCACAGCTTTTCCTATCGGACAACAGCACAGGCTCTCGTGTAAAAATTCGCATAAGTTTTCAGGGGAATACCCCCATCAATTAAATTTAGGAGGAATTTATAATGGCAAACTATCCACTCAAAGCAACGAACAAGGGAGGAACGCTTCTCCTTCCGAACAACTCGTCCTACTCTGATGAATATGCAGAAAAAACGTGTGACTTATTCTTAAGAAGCTCTGTCGAGCAAGACGGGCAAGGAAAGCTGCACAAGTATTACCGGCTTCACGCAAAACAGGCTCACAATACCGAAATGGCTCTGGCTTATGATATCCAGTGCCCGGAATGCCATGTCGGTATGCTTAAACAAATTGGCAGGCAGCTCAGCTATAACGAATTGGGCTTATACAGATGCCCTGTCTGTGACAAGAAATAATGGAGGAAAAAATATGAATACTTACGCTGAAAGATTACCCTATACCGGATCGCCGGAATATGACAAGCATTTCTGGAATGCTATGCGTGGCAGCAATGGCAGTTATGCTGAACTCACAAAAGGCCGTAACGTTGAAACAGGCACCTATGCCATGCCGAACAGCTCTGAGAACAAGTATATGGCGGCACTTGAGAAAGAAAGCCTGTTCCGTAAAATCGCCACGGTTATCAAGGCATACGGCAACGGGTACCGTATTTTCGCAAAAGACAGTAATGACTTGGCACAGTGGGTGCCTGAAGGCGATTCTATCCCGGTTTACGATGGGTTAGAGGATTTCACCACCAACAATGTAGACAGTTGGAAGCTGGCTGCTATGGTGAAAATGGACGAGGCATTCGTTCGTGACGCCAGCTTTGACATTGAGAACTATCTCATTAAGCGCTTTGCCAAGAACTTCGGCAGAGCTGAGGACGATGCCTTTATCAACGGAACCGGCACTGAAATGCCCACGGGTATTCTGAACGCCAGCGGCGGAGCGGAAGTTGCTGCGATCATCGATGATATCAGCTATGACTATATTATCGATTTGTACTTCTCTGTGAAGCCGGAATACCGCAAAAACGCCGTATGGCTGATGAATGACAAAACCGCTCTTGCCCTGCGCAAATTAAAAGATGAAGCCGGTAACTACCTCTGGCGTGACAGCGATGATACCATCCTTGGCAAACAGGTAATTATGACCGAGTTTATGCCGGATGCGGAGTCTGGCTCAAAGCCCATAGCCTTCGGTGACTTCAGTTATTACTGGGTTATCGGCCGAAAGCCTATCGGTGTACGCACCCTCTCTGAGAAGTTCGCTACCCTTGATCAGCTTGGGTATCTGGCCGTTGAGTTCCTTGATGGGAAGCTCATTCGTCCCGAGGCAGTAAAAGTAATTCAGTTATCAGAGAATAGAGGCTAAAAATCAAAATACAAGAATGCCGAAAGCAGCTCATGCAAGTAGGCACTCTTGTATTACAGTTTGATTTTGCCATATTACCCGTTTGAATTCGCGTTTTTGCACACGAAGCCCCACGCCGTTGTCCGCTTTGAAAAGCTGTGGAGATTTCAATACCCCCCGGAAGAAAGGAGGTCCACATGGAGAATAAACCAGTGAGCGTGACCGAAAAAGTCATCGGTGACACGCTCTACATTATAGAATCGACGGTCAGTGATACCGCCAAAGAAACCGCTTATGACAAGCTGAAACGCATGATTCTCAATGAAGTAGAAAGCCAAAAAATAAAGCTGGCATCTTAACAAAATACACTTGACTTCTTCGCAGTAGTACGCGAATATGTAGTACCGCTTGAAGACTGTCGGAAAGGAGGAAAAAATGAATATTAACAGACAGTCTTTTACTACTGCGAAGAATGATAACAAGATTACAGCCCTTTACTGCCGCCTCTCACGCGATGACGAGCTGCAGGGCGATAGTAACAGCATTAAGAACCAGAAGGCCATACTCCAAAAGTACGCTGACGACAATGGATTCGGCAATACGCAGTTTTTCGTTGATGACGGGTACAGTGGCACAAACTTCGACCGTCCGGACTGGCAGCGCTTGATTGCGCTTGCGGAGGAAGGCAGTATCGGCACCATCATTGTAAAGGACATGAGCCGCCTTGGGCGCGATTACCTCAAGGTCGGATATTATACCGAAGTTTTCTTTCCCGGCTCCAACATCCGCTTTATTGCCATTAACAACGGCGTAGACAGCGCCAATCAGCAGGACAGCGATTTTACGCCATTCCTCAACATTATTAACGAATGGTACGCCAAGGACACCAGCAAGAAAATACGCGCTGTGTTTAAGGCCAAAGGTCAGAATGGTAAGCCACTCTGCACGAATCCTCCCTACGGCTACATAAAGGACCCAGAGGATAAGGACCACTGGATTGTTGACGAGGAAGCCGCTAAAGTTGTCCGTGAAGTATTCCACCTTTGTGTCTGCGGTTATGGGCCACAGCAGATAGGCCGGGAAATGATGAAACGAGGCTACATGAATCCTACAGCTTATGCGAAAGCAAACGGCATAGGTAAGCCGGATACCCGGACTGTCGGTGACGATTACACATGGCAGGACAGCACCGTTTCTCATATGCTGACCAGAATGGAGTATTTAGGGCACACGGTAAATTTCAAGACCTATCGCAAATCCTACAAGAACAAAAAGCAGCTAAAGAACGATCCGTCTGAATGGCAGATTTTCGAGAATACGCACGAGGCCATTATTGACCAAGAAACCTTTGACATTGTGCAGCGCATCCGTGATGGCAGACGCAGACTTACGCCAATGGGCGAGATGCCGCTACTCTCCGGCATGGTGTTCTGTGCAGACTGCGGAAAGAAGCTCTATCAAGTTCGCGGCCGGAACCTACCTCAAAAGGAATACATGGTCTGCTCAACCTACCGGAAGATTAAAGGTGGCTGCAGCTCCCACCAGATTCGCAACGAGGTAATTGAGGAACTGCTCCTTGACGGAATCCAGACTGTGACCGCTTATGTCAGAGAGCACGAAGTGGAGTTCATAGAGCTTATTACGAAGAAGTCACAAGCAGAGCTTGACCGGAGCCTTAAGGATGGAAAACGTGAGCTTGAACAGGCACAGAGCCGTATCCGCAAGCTGGACGAGATTATTCAGCGGCTTTACGAGGACAACATTGAGGGCAAGATTTCCGATGAGCGTTTTGCCAAGATGAGCGCTAACTACGAGGAAGAACAGCACGTACTCAGCGACAGGGTAAAAGAGCTGAAAAGGCTCATTGATTCTGCAAAAGAAAGCGCCATCAATGTTGACCGCTTCCTCAGTCTTGTGCGTAAGTACACTGATGTCAAAGAACTCATAGCCGAGATTATCCGGGAATTTGTTGAGAAAATCTACGTTCACCAGATGGAGCGCATAGATAGACAGAAGGTACAACGCATCCGAATCGTATGGAACTGCATAGGCGAGTTTACACCGCCAGCTATTACTTAAAAGGAAAAATCGGCATAGCCGGTAAATACATACCAAACTATGCCGATATTTTTTCCGGGATTATATATCCCTAATTTGCACCCCCTAAATGCACGAGGCTTTTTCTATTCACGCTCTATTCACTTAAAAGTTATGGCTGATGGTCGCAAAGAAGGTACCGTCTTCCTGCTTGCCGGTCCAGCCGGTGGCCTTGAGGTCGACGCCCCATGGGTGGGAATTGTCCATCTTGCTCTTCCAGCCGAGTTCGAGGAAGCCGCTGGAGCCTTTGACGGTCGGGCTTGGGGTATTCCAGCCTGCGTAGGTGGTCTGGCTTTGCTGCCCGCTTCGTAGTCCCAGCCGATGCCGGCGTAGAGGGATCTTATCTGGTCGAAGTCTCTGGTCCATCTCATGCCGAGTCTGGTGACATAGGAATTGATGGAGTCGAAATCGTACTTCGAGTCGCCGTAGCCGCTGTGGACGACGGCGCTGTTGCTTCCGAGGTAGGTGTAGAAGAATTTACCGTAAATGTCATAGCTGTCACGGTTTCTGGTGTAGATCTTGCCAAGGCCTGCCTGGGCAGCGATGTATGGTGCGCCGCTGTCGTAGCGGGACATGGATTTGGCGATCATACCGTGGAAGTCGCCCTTGAGGTAGCCGGCTCTGACGGCGCCTTCATAGTAGAGGCCGCTGTCGAGATCGCGCCGTAAGAGGATACCGCCGCCGGTATAGTGCTGGCGGCCGTCGCCTCTGGCTCCGGTGTCAAGGTAGCTTGCATAATGGCTCTTGCCGTATTCGAAGAATGGCATGATGGTGTCGATATGGCCTTCGTGCTGGCTTCTTCTTACGAAGCCGACGTTGGCGGCCATGCCGTTGCTGTCGATGTAGGAGCCGGTGTTATAGTGGAGATCGTATCCGCCGACGATAGCATACGGTACGAACTTCGCTTCGATATCATGGTTTTCAATCCATGCGCCTTCTGCAGCATGGAGGGCGCTGCCGGCGATGATGTCGCCTGCGTTCTTGATCGTATTGGCTGCATTTTCCCTGTCTTCCGGAAGGATCTTCGTATCCGTATCAGGAGTTCCTTTTTCGTCCTTCGGAATGGTGATGACGATCGTATTCGCATCTTTCTTTTCGACGATGGCTTTATAGTTGATGAAGCCTGCCGAGGTGACGGTATCGAGGCCGTCGATCGTGCCGTAGCTCGTGTCATCGGTCGTGATGCCGTTCGCATTGTAGAGGAGGTTGATGTACTCGCCCGGGTTCAGCTTCGTATTTCTCTGGACACCGCCAAAGACCGTGGCGCCGGAGACATCCGTCGTACCGTCGGTCGTCGTGCTGTTTTGTACAGCCGCCAGGGTTGTATCTGCGTCAACCGCTGCATTTCCAGTGACCGTCAGCATGGTTTCCCCAGCCGTCGTTCCTTCAGGGACGTAGAAATTGAGGTTTTGGAAATAAGCAAAGTCTGCGACCGTCTGGCCTTTGGTATACATATTGTACGTGTTGTTCTTGCTTTCGGTCGTACGATAACCGCCATAGAGGCTCATTTCCGGGTTCAGATCTCCCGCCAGAATATTGATCGTATTGTTATCTGCTGCGCCATCGTAGGTTTGCCCACCATAAATGTCTGTGTCAAGCGTACCGCCGGAGATGATGACCGTATTTTCCGATGCGCCCGTCACCCCGGCACCGCCAGTAACTGTCCCCGGATTTCCGCCGGTAATGGTGATCGTATTCCCCGTGGCGCTGCCCCCACTCTGCGCTGCCATCGTGATAGCGGACGTACCTCCGCTGAATACAAGAGTATTATTGACCGCATCCCCTGTCTCGGCGTAACCAGCAACCGTTTTAGTCGAAGAGCCGCCTGTCATTGTGAGTGTATTGTCACTAGCTCCTGTCTTGCCATAGCCGCTGGTGACATGACCGATCAGGTCACCGCCGCTGACTGTGAGGATATTGGAAACAGCCTCGCCGCTTGCTGAATAACCGCCAAAGACGGTATCTGAACTTTCCGTAGAGTCAGCAACTCCAACCGTTCCTCCATTGATGGTGACAGTATTTTTAGAAGCAGTACCATCAGCCGTATACCCGCCATAGACCGTCTTTTCTATAGTGCCGCTTTCGATAGTGACGGCGTTGCCTGTGGCATCATTGCTTGTGGTTCCCTCAGCCGTATAACCGCCATAGACTTCGCCCTTGACAGTGACATCTGAAATTTTGACAGTATTTTGAGAAGCATCGCCAGCTGCTGCCTCACCGGTGAGTGGATTATCCATCTGGTGTAATGCATAACCGCCATAGATATTTCCTGAAACATCTGCCGTGCCGCTCAGTTCGACAGTATTTCCTTCAGCTCCCTTGCCGATAGTATAACCTCCGGCAACGATGCCTCCGACACTGCCTGAAGAAATTTTGACAACGTTATTGGTCACATCGCCCAAATAAGACCAACCGCCGGCTACGCTTCCGGCTATAGAAACCGCTTTGCTTATTTCTACACTGTTTTGGTCAGCCGTCCCATAGATGGCCCAGCCTCCACTTACAACAGGCACTACACTTTCTGTATCTCCTGAACTTGTTACAGCCCCGCCAGTCATGACAACTTTATTGTTTACAGCACTTCCTTCTGGTTGATTATTATAGCCTCCGGAAATCATCTGACTGACTGTACCACCGCTCATGGTTACGCTATTATTTTCTACTCCCTTTCCCTGTGCGCCGTATACTACACCAAATGTACCATCTCTAATTTCAACGGTATTATCTGCCGCCGAACCATTATCCGCCTGACTCCCGGACAGCGTATACTGTACTGATCCTCCTGTAACAAGCACAGAGTTCCCAGAATTGTTTGTATAAGATCTGCCCCCGTATAGAAAATTACTGGTTCCTGCGCTTTCCACATGGTTTCCTGAAGCCGTATTGCCATAGGCCCCGTAGACAGCAGCGGCAGTGCTGCTGCTGTCAAAGATCACGGTATTATTATTTGTCGCACCCAGTCTTGACTGGCCGCCGTAAATCTCAGCCTGGCTTACCTGCGTATTTGTAACATTGACTGTATTTTTCGATGCATCGCCTGATTCACCTCCACTGACGGTACCACCATAAATCCTTATTCCAGTTGAGTCCGACGACGCATCCGTCACGTTCAGCGTATTCCCGCTGGCTGTCCCTGTATCACTGTTGCCGGTAATTTCCGTTTCCGTAATTGGTCCCGTCACCGTCACAGCAGCCTCTGCTGTCATGGCAGAAAATCCCATCAGGCTGGATACGACCAGCGCCGTCAAAACTTTGTACTCCCTTTTCATAATCAGCCATCCTCCCCCCTGAAATGCAGCCCTTGGCATGCATAAAAAAGATACAAGTGCTTTCCTTCAAGGAATCCATAAGCCTTCCCGAGACATCAGATCCCTTCCCCCCGAGCAGCCCTCCCAAGGCGGCTCATGCTCAATCAGCGGGGCTAACAGACACTTTTCTATTCTTAATCATAATTCCATGATTAAAAAATATCTATCTGTCAGAATTATAGAGAACTCTGTCCGATAGATATGAACTCTTTCTATAATGAACTATTTGAATATAGATAAGCATGGCCGGCATTCGATATCATCGGAAGAAAAGGACCCCTCCCGCCAGGACGCTCCCAAAGAGAACTATAAAACCTTTATATACTGGATATGTTTACCATAAAAAAGTGGTAAGCATCTAAACATCGGGGGAAAATGTCGAAGGGATACGGACACATAAAAAGAGCCGCAGAAATGTGCAGTCATTTCTACAGCTCTTTTTGTTTCCATTCAATATGGTTTTATGCTCTGTGGAGTGTGAAAATGGTCAATTCTCTCGGGCAGCTGAAGCGGAACGGGAACCAGCTGGCGTCGCCTCTTGCGACGTAGCCGTAATGAGTACCGTCGCTGTACATGCCTCTCGTGTACTTGAATGGCGTGATGATCGGCTTGCCGAAGAGGCCGAACTGCGTGCCGTGGGTATGGCCTGTCAGTGTCAGGAATGCGCCGTGCTTGAAGCCCTGATCGATGAAATCGGAATGATGGGCCAGAAAGATGACGGGAGCGCCCCTCGGAATACCTGCGAACGCTTCATCAGCCCATTTCTCTTCCTCGATTTCCTTCTGCGTGCCTCTGGCAAACGGGAAGTCGACGCCTGCGACGTAGAGTCTTTGTCCGTCCTTTTCAATGTACGTGTGGTTATTCACCAGCATCTTGACAGGCGTATTCTTCAGGTCCTCTTCAATGAGCGGCTGATTCCTGTAATACTCATGATTGCCCCAGATGTAGAAAATGCCGTCCGGGAAGTACTTCTCTGCTTTCGTGAAATCCTCAGCGACCTGCGGCATGTACCGTACGTCGTCGATGAGGTCCCCGGTGAAGAAAAGGACGTCCGCTCCTTCATTCTTTGCGCGGAGGAGCTCAGCCGGCATATCCGTATAGCGGAAGTAAGCGCCGATGTGCGTATCCGTTTCCTGTGCGACCTTGTACCCATCAAACGCCGCCGGAAGATCCTTGACGTAGATGTCATGATACTCGACGACTTCGCGGCTGTTCCCCATCACGCAGCCGTAGACGCCGATCACAAGCGCGATGGCGATGAGGCCTTTCCCCAGGTTGGAAATGAAGTACCTGAGCCCCGGGATGAAGGAAAGGATTCCAAGGATAAAGGCAGGAATCGGAATGATGAGACAGGCGACCATGATGCCGTCCAGAAGGTAGGCAAGATAAAGCGACCAGAACCCGTAGCTGTCATAGGCAAGCCCATACCAGTTGAAGTACCAGGCAGGGATCGCGCCTGCGATAGCGCCTCCCAGCGACCATAAATAAAAGCGCCGCTTACGAAATACGAGCGCCAGGATCGAACCGTCAATGAGTCCGATCACCGCGAACATCATGATGATGAATTTTCCAAATGCCATAAGCGGCTCCTTTCTGTGTAATCATAGAATTATGCGCAAAATCCCCGCCTCGGCGGCAGGGACTCTTTGATCAGAAATCGGAAATCAGCTTTTCTGCAAAAGCCGCAAGTCTGGCATGCGGTCCTGCCAGCGGGATTTCCTTGTATTCTTCCGGCGAGAAGTACTTGTACTCCCCTTCCGGCACGGTGATATTTTCTGCCATGTACGCGTTCATGTACCAGATGCGGTGCGTGAAGACATGCTTGTACTTCCAGACAGGTCCTTCCAGTTTTCCATGAAGGAAATGGGAAAGTTCATCTGCCGCTGTATCTGCCTTCTCGGATAGGACCATGGGGAATTCCCACATGGAGGCGAGCATGCCTGTCGCGGGCCTTTTATGGAGAAGAACCTTTCCATCCATGATGCAGATGGCACAGGCCGCATAGAACTCCTTAGGCGGCTGTTTCTTTCCGCGGACAGGAAGCTCCTCTTCCCTTCCCTCTTTCAAAGCAAGGCAGTAAGACGAAAGCGGGCACATGCTGCACCTTGGGCGCTTCGGTATGCAGACATTCGCGCCAAGATCCATCAGCGCTTCATTGAAGTCTCCAGCCCTTTCAGGAATCGTTTCCTCGCAGAGCGTGCGGATCTTCTTCCTTCCCGCCGTCTTCAGGACATCATCCTCGATGCCGTAGAGTCTTGCATACACGCGGAGGACATTTCCGTCGACAGCCGGTTCCTTCTTTCCAAAAGCAATGGAAAGAATAGCCCCAGCCGTATAGTCGCCGATTCCTGGAAGCGCACGGACTTCGTCCGCCGTATCCGGCATTTCGGATCCGTACTTTTCTTCCATCTCGCGCGCCGCCTTGTGGAGATTCCTTGCACGGCTGTAGTAGCCAAGCCCCTGCCACTGGTGAAGGACATCCTGCTCATCGGCATCCGCCAGATCCTTGATTGTCGGGAAACGCGCCATCCAGCTTTCGTAGTAAGGCTTCACTGCCTCCGTCCTCGTCTGCTGCAGCATGATTTCCGAGACCCACACATGGTAAGGATTCCTTGGCTTGGATTCCCTCCACGGAAGATCGCGCTTATTGGCATCGAACCAGGAAAGAAGGCGCTTCGGCCAGTCTTTATCCGGCATACTCATTGATCCATGTCCTCGAATTCATAATCATAGACCGTCTCGCCATCCTTGTCGAAATAGATGGTGCCGCGGATTCTTTCGCCCTTAAGGATCATAGGCAGCCACACGCGGTCGGCCATCCACATATCCTCATAAGGAAACTCGGAAGGAAGGAACCACTTCGGCTGCATTTCCTCTGTCTCAGCGGGCGTCCCTTCCCAGACCTTCACGAAATAGACGATGCCGGCATGCGACCACTCCGGATCCGAAGGCTGATGGAAATAGAGATCGCCGACAGGGATGAGATCCTCCGGGCGTGCTTTCAGGCCTGACTCCTCGAAGAGCTCACGGGCTGCGCACTCGCGCATCGTTTCTCCCGCCTCGATCTTTCCGCCAAAGCCATTCCACTTGCCAAAACCCATGCCCCTTCTCTTGCGTCCAAGGAGGATCCTTCCGTCCTGTCCGACCGGATAGACGAGCGACGTATCACGCATTTGTCTTATCGCCCGGATCGTAGGTTTCGAAATACAGTTCACGGAAGAGGCGCTTGCCTGCCTCCGTCTTGTAAAGGCGGTGGTAGAGAGCCTCATTCTGCTTCAGCGGCGCGCCGTCCTCATACTGGTTCACCAGCATGTCCGCCTCCGCCAGAATTTGGGCATCCGGGCCGTCGATGCTGCCATAGGAATGGTGATGGGCCACCAGCCAGCAGATACGCTCCGTGTCCTCCTTGTCAAAACCCAGCTCTTCCAGCATAGGCCGCGCTTCATCGGGGCCCAGCTCCTGCTGAATCTGTCCGTCATTCCGGCTAAACCGCCTCTCCCCTTCATGAATGCCGATGTCATGCACGTAAGCAGCTGCCTCCAGCCGGAAAAGGGTCTTCTCATCCATCCCTTCCTCCCTGCCAATCTGGGCAGCGAAGGCATGGACCTTCAGGAAGTGATGGATCCTTCTTGGATCACCCTTGTCGTAAGCAATCATGGCTTTGCAAAGTTCTGCGAGCTGGTTCATAATGTTCCTCCTGTACGGGCTGCAGGCGTAAAAGCTCTGCCCCGGTTTATCTTATATGTTGCCTCCCCCGCGGGACCTTCCCGTGAGTGTGGCCTTTTCTTATTGTATATCAAAAATAAAGATTCCTCAAAGGTATACCTAAATATCATCGTATGCTGATGAAATCGAAGAAATCTTATTTTTCCACGCAAAAACGCGGCAGGATTTCCCGCCGCGCTGCTTAGTATCTGAAATTATTTTGCGAGCTGCTGGCTGACTTCGGATGTGATGTCGATGCCGCCATTTACGACTGCGCCCTGTTCAAGGATGATATCCAGTCCCTTTTCCTGACGAACTCTCTGGATAGCTTTCATGATATCGGAGAGAATCGGCTGCATGGTGGACTGTTCTTCCTGGTTCAGGTCGCGCTGGATTTCATTGGCAATCTGCTGTTTTTCCTGATCGCTCTTGCCTGCTGCGCGTTTCTTGAAGTTTTCCTGAGCCTTCTGAGCTGCATTTCTCATGTCGAGCTGAGCTTTCTGCATTTTCGGATGAGCCTGCAGAAGAGCGTTGGAATTGACGTAGCCGATGCCTGCTGCGGAAGCAGAAACCATAGCGCCAAGAGTAATCATGCCAGCAGCGATAGCTGCAACTGTCTTTTTCATTTTCATAGATTTTTCCTCCTTACGAACCCCTAAGCCCCCTGGGGTAATGAGCATATATTCATTTTATGCTAACATTTTCGAAGTGTCAATGTTAGATGCTATAATTCAATTTTTATTAAACTGTTCTTTAGTTCAGTTTAAACTATACTCGGCTGAATAAGTATATACTACTTCGTTTCTTCCGTCTTGCCGTCTGCTTTCGCCTCAAGGACAGCCGTTTCTTTCTCTTCCTTCATGGCCTGTTCTGCTTCCTTCAGGGCCGCTTCGCGGACTTCTTCCTTCTTTTCTTTCTTCTTGGAGAAACGGGAAATCACTTCCGGCACCATGTTGAGGACACGGTCGATCGTCGTGTTGGCAGCCGCATTCTTGATGGAGAAGAGTTCGACTCTTTCACCCTTCATGATCAGGACAGCCGTCGGTGTGACCTTTCCGCCGCCTGCTCCGCCAGCTCCAGCCGTGCCGTGAGAGCCCGTGCCAAAGCCAAAGGAAATATCAACGAAAGGAACGATTGTTGCATCCCCCAGATGAATCGGTTCCCCGACAACAGATTCTGTCGTAATCATTTCCTTGAATTCTTCGAAAATCTGCTTTCTTACTTCGTCATCCATTTACTTTTCCCCCTCTTCTGAAATGCCAGAATTCCCTCGTCTCACGGGCGACTGCCAGCGTGAGCAGGATATAAACGACATACAAAGGAATGATCCTTCCGTCTCCTTCTCCCTTGAGAGTGAAGACCTTGTCCGTGAAATTCCATTCCACGTCTTCAAAGGGTCCTGGCAGGAATGCTTTCACGATCCCGCAGGCAACGCCGGTCGACATGGGATCCCCCGTGCCGAAAGCTCCTTTGACTCTCCAGCTGCCCGGAAAACTGTGAGCCAGCACCTTGGCGGCAGCTATGAAAACTTTCTTTATAAGTCCATTATCTAACGCAAAAAGAAACTGCGCAAGATAGGAAGGTGTTTTTTTCTTAATTTTCTCTGATTCCTCTGTTTCTTCTTCGGAATCATCTTTGGAAACTTCCTTCGTTTCCTTTGAAAGATCGATCGGTTCTTCCCTCACGATCTCTGCCTCTTCTGCCCTTGCATCATCTTCCCTGGCAGGGACATTCCTGGAAGCTTCTGAAGTCTCCTGTTCCTTCTCCGCTTCCCTTTCCCGGGCATCATGCTCCATCTCCTCGAGATAGGCATTCATCTCCCGGACTTCTTCCTCTTCCATACCCTCGTCTTCATAATCATCCGTTTCCTCTTCCTTTTCTCCCGGGAAGGATACCTCCTTCTTGAAAAGGCCGAAGAACGCTTTCACCGTCACCTGCGCCTTCCATTTCTCAAAAGAGAAACGGTACCGGATCGGGATCAAAAGCACAAGGATGACCAGAAGCAAAACTCCGATTACGATCATCGCAATTTTCATGGAAGTCCATAGAGGCGGGCCAGTTCAGCCGCAGCCTCCCTCACCTCCTTCACGAGATAAGCGGGCGAAAGAATCTTGACGAGCGGCGCATGACGCATCGCCCATGCCTTCATCGCTTCGGGCTGGATCATGATCTCGATCGTGACCTTTGTCTGGCTGCCCGATGAAAGATGAGCCGTCTTGCCGAAATCATTGACGATGTCCGTCATGAGATGCCAGTCTGCTTCGAACGTGCAGAGCTCCGGCTTCCCGCGGAAAATTTCATGCGCAGAATACAGGTAATCCGACGGCTTCAAAGCCTGGATCTGGGCCTGCGTCAGTGTATCAGATGCCGGATCCTCCAGAAGCTTTACGTCAGACATGAGATCGAGGAAGTACACCTCGATCCCGCCTTCATCCTTTTCCGCCAGAAGCGCATAACGGTCATCGGAAGCGATGATCAGAAGCGGGCTTACCGAAAGAAGCCTGTCCTCGCCGGATGGCAGCCTTCCATGATGGCGCTTGCCGTCCGCTTCGTAATGGTCATAGTAGAAGGAAATCTTTCTCTTTCCCTCGCCTGCCGTCGTCAGAAGCGCAATCACCGGATCAAAATCCGCAGCTTTCCCCGCAGATGGAAGATTCCTTACCAGAGTCTTTCCGTCGTCGAAAGAACGGATCTGGATCCTCTTCAGCTTCTCAGCGAGCTGTTTGACCTGCTGCGGCGGAAGATGAGAAAAATAGAGAAGATCGATGAGCGCCTTCAGATCCTCCCTGGCCAGCACATGATCCCAGTACCAGTCAAGAGAGAGAGGCACCTTCTTCCCGTTCATCATGCGCGGCACTTCGCGGCAGAACACAGGAAGCCCTGCATCCCGAAGCCTTGTGAGATTTCTTCCCACAGACTTCCTGTTCACCGCCATGCCATACTTTCCTTCCATATAGTCGAGGATTTCCTGCTGCGAGAGCGGGTGATCCTTGTCCGATTCGCGCAGAAGCACCTGCACGATACGGATGATCGACATCTTGCTCCCTGTATCTCCCTTTTCCACCGCCATAGGATCACCTGCCCGTTACTTTCCTGACAAGATCGTCAGACAGCCACGAGCCGAAAGCTGCCAGCGCCCCGGTCAGAGCGGAAACAGCCGGCATATGGACAGCTTTGTGGACGATGGCCGCAATCGCAGCCCCGCCGAGCACGTCGGACGGATAATGCATGCCTGCAAACACGCGGGAAAAAGCAAGAATCCCCGCAAGGACTGCCATCAGCTTCGAGCCCTTCGTATTGTGGCGGAGGAGCTCCATAGCCACCACGCACCCATTCATCGTGTGATTGCTCGGGAAAGAAGCATTCGCGCGGTAACCCGTGAAATTCCAGATCTGGGGACTTTCCCTGAAGGGACGCTCACGTTTCCATACGCGTCCGATGGCATAGGAAATAAGCGAAGCTATGCATACGCCGATAAAAGCGGAAACGCATGCATTTCTCCTGTCTTCCCTTGTCTTTCCTGGAGTGAACCAGAGGAGAAGACCGTAAATCACAAAGGCCCAGTGCCCGTACCGGGTTATCAGATCCATCATCAGATCAAAAGGCCGAACTTTCCCGGCCAGGCTGTTAATCTTGACAGCCGCTTTCAGATCAGCATTCATCTCAGACACCTCTTTGCGAAAAAGTGGAAATTATTCCCATTTTCTCATAAATTTAATGTTATATTCATGATTTTATCACAGACATAGATCAATCGCAAAAACGCGCCTGCAAGGAAGCATGAGCGAGGAAACTCCTATTTCGCTTCCTTTTTCTCTTCTTCCAGTTTCCGCTCCTCTTCCAGCTTCTTTTCCTTCATCCGGTCCAGGTATCCCGTGCGCTTCAGAGCGATCGATATCAGCGCCACGACAGCGCAGAGCAGCATGAACGTATTGATGCCCGTCATCCCGCTTCCCCAGCCCACGCGGTACACCATATAAAAGAAAACGAGAACGACGAGCGCATCCTGAAATTTGTCAAACATAAATCCTCCTGCGGCAAGACTGCCGGGAATGGCATTAACGCCTGAATACAAAAAAGGAGCTGCCGGAGATCACTCTCTGGCGGCTCCTTTTTTCTATTATATCAGTTTCCCGCTTGTTCTTTCAAAAATCAGCAGGTATGGCACTTTTCATAGAGGCCGTTCTTCTTCAGAAGCTCGATGACCGTTCTTCCGATATGAGCGACAGTCGGTGCAACTGGAATGCCTACCGCTTCAAGAGCTGCAATCTTTTCAGCAGCCGTGCCCTTGCCGCCGGAAATGATGGCGCCTGCATGACCCATGCGTTTTCCTGGAGGTGCCATGCGTCCTGCGATGAAGCCTGCGACCGGTTTCTTCATGTTTTCATGAATCCATTTGGCAGCTTCTTCTTCCGCATTGCCGCCGATTTCGCCGATCATGAGGACTGCATCCGTATCCGGATCTTCATTATACAGCTTCAGAGCATCAATGAAATCCGTGTCCTTGATCGGGTCACCGCCGATGCCGATAGCACCGGTCTGTCCGATGCCTGCATTCGTCAGCTGGAATGTAGCTTCATATGTCAGCGTGCCGGAACGGGAAACGACGCCTACATGGCCTTTCCTGAAGATTTCGCCTGGGATGATGCCGATATTGCACTGATCGGTCATAAGCAGCCCCGGGCAGTTCGGTCCGATGAGACGTGTCTTTCTTCCAACCATATAGCGGTGAACGACGACCATGTCTTCGAGCGGAATATGTTCCGTGATGCAGACAACGAGCGGCACTTCAGCCTCTACAGCTTCCATGATGGAGTCAGCAGCCGACGGAGCCGGTACGAAAATGATGGAAGCATTGGCCCCGGTTGCAATGACAGCATCGCGGACCGTATTGAATACAGGAATCCCCTGCACCAGCTGGCCTGCTTTTCCCGGAGATACACCGGCGACGATATTCGTGCCAAATTTTCTCATCTGCTCTGTATGGAAACGGGCAGCCTTGCCTGTGATGCCCTGTACAATGACCTTCGTATCCTTATTAATCAGAATCGCCATTTTACTTTACCTCCCCTTCTGCTGTTTCTGCAGGAGCAGCCGGTGCTGCCGGCTCTGCTGCAGCCTTTTCACGTTCTTCCTGCTCCTTGACGAGCTGGATGACACGGATAGCGCCTTCTTCCATGGAGGTAGCCGGGTACAGATTCTTGATATGAGCGGTATGGAGGATTTCCCTGCCGCGTTCTACGTTTCTCCCTTCCAGTCTTACGATGACCGGGATCGGGAATTCAGCTTTCCCTTCCGAAAGGAGAGCTGCCGATTCTACGATGCCTTCTGCAATGACATCGCACTTGTTGATGCCGCCGAAGATATTGATCAATACCCCTTTGACCTGATTATCTTCCATCATGATGCGGAATGCCGCAACGATCTTTTCAGGAGTCGAGTCGCCGCCGACATCCAGGAAGTTGGCCGGATCGCCGCCGTTTTCCTTGATGATATCGACTGTCGCCATAGCCAGGCCTGCGCCATTGACCATGCACGCTACATCGCCGCCGAGGTTGACGTAGTTCAAGCCTTCACGGGCAGCCTGTGCTTCCTTCTGATCTTCTTCAAGGACATCGCGCAGAACCACGATATCCGGGTGACGAGCCAGCGTGCTGTCGTCGAAGTTCAGCTTCGCATCGAGAGCGATGACATCATTTTCCTGTGTCAGGACCATCGGGTTGACTTCAGCCAGCGAGCAGTCCTTGCCGACGAAGACCTGGTAGAGATACTTCATGAAAGCAGCTGCCTTGTTGACAGCGACCTGTTCGAAATGGAGACCGTAAGCCATGCGCTTTGCCTGGAAATCAGCAAGGCCGATGACCGGATCGATGTATTCCTTCAGGATTTTTTCCGGATGCTCAGCAGCTACCGTTTCAATATCCATGCCGCCGGATTCAGAACCCATCATGACGATGCATTCTGCCTGACGGTCGACGAGGAAGGACAGGTAGTATTCCTTCTTGATATGGCAGCCCGCTTCGATCAGAAGACGGGTGACCTTCTTGCCTTTCGGGCCGGTCTGTTTTGTTACGAGTGTCTTGCCCAGGATTTCTCTTGCATACTGACGGACTTCATCAAGAGAATGAGCGATCTTGACGCCGCCTGCTTCGCCGCGTCCGCCTGCATGGATCTGTGCCTTGACGACGACGACCGGCGTGTCCAGACGCTTCGCACTCTGCACAGCATCTTCGACGGTGAAGGCCGGGTAGCCTTCCGGTACATGCAGACCGTACTGCCTTAGAATTTGCTTACTCTGGTATTCATGAATATTCATAAAAAACTTCCCCCTTTATCGAGGACAAATACCGCCGTCCATCGCAAAGATCCCTTCTCATGGAAGCGGCGAAATAATACCAACAGTGAGAACATTCGATTTCACCTTTGATGATACCACGAAGACAGGCGGAATGGTATGAGAAAAACGCACAGAAAACCGTGCCTGCCTCGTTTTATTTATTTATATCTATGTATTAAATAATTCTTTCCCTCAAAAGTGACACTAAAACTTGCAAAATCCTCATAGCTGTGATTCTCGCTGTATATTCTATAATGAAAAAGGAATGTACAAAGCTGCGTCATTGCTCCGCATCCGCTCTTCGTACATTCGCTCTTCATATTAGCTTTTATATTTAGCTTTTATATAAGGAATGCCTGGCGCTTTATCCAAGCGTCTTATAGCTGCCCGTCATCTGATCGAGGATCATGTCGTCAGCAAAGAGAGCCGTCCCTTTCAGCGTCCCGAGATCCGGTGCCTTCACGCCGTCATTGACCGTCGTGAAAAGGTATTCGTCATTTTCCTGCTGCACCTGATCAAGTTCGACCCACATGCCTCGGGTTCCGCCGCCTGCGCGGTAAACGATGAGACTCTTTCTCCCGTTTCCTGAAAGATCAGCGGCAATGACAGGACTTCCGACAAGCGTCAAAGTCTGATGCACTTTCCAGCCATTGCCATCCGACACAAGCCAGACAAGCGTATCGCCGCCCGTTCCCGAGAACCAGGGGCCCGAGAGAAGCGCAAGTACGTCTCTCTCTCCCGTTCCCGAAAGATCCACGTAATCATAATACCAGCGTGTCCCGGAAAGCTCTTTCTGCGGAATCTCCAGTCCTTCGATCAGAGCCGTCTTGACAGCGGTATCGCCTGCTTCCTCTGACAGCTCGCAGGAAATTTCCGGACCCAGAAACCGGTTCTCCGCTGCCACGTAATGCATGCCGTCACTCGCTGATGCAGAAAGACCGCCTGATAAAAAAGCCAGGCCAGCCTGAACTGCTGTGATTTTTCCTGTATGACTCATGAATGCCTCCTGTCTCAAAGCCAAGCTTTGAAAACCGGCCGGCACTTCCGCGGAGCATTCCGCAGAACCTCCAGTCGTCCATTTTTGCTAATGGGAACCATCCCTTATTTCTATCTTACCAAACGAGCCTCATGATGACAAAGAATTTTAAAACAAATTCTATCAGAATACGAAAAAATCTAATACGGCACGTTCCGCGAACACCGCTCCGCAGCCTATATATTCTTTATATAAGCAAAGTAATAAAATTCAATAGGATACTTATGTAAAGCATTGGTAATATATCATATTTTACATGTTTTCCTTGCTTTTTAGTACATTTTATTTTAAACTGATACTTAAGGTTACCTATCGGCAGCCTCAGTTTGTTATGTTTCTTAAAAAAATAAAGGGATAAATTATGGATCGCAGACAAAGAAGAACAAGGACCGCTATCTTCAAATCTTTCAGCGCACTCCTTTCCGAAAAGCCGTATGCAAAGATCACTATTCAGGACATCATTGACCTGGCCAACATTGGAAGAAGCACATTCTACGCTCATTTTCAGACCAAAGAATGCCTGCTTGAAGAAATGTGCGGCGAACTCTTCGATCACATCATTGAAGGCGTCATGAACGACGACCTCCCGAGCGACAGTGACGCACATGAAACGATAAACGGTCATGATCCCGTTTTCTGTCACCTGCTCCAGCACATCGCGGCCAACACAAATCATACACGCGACCTGCTGACCTCCGACAGCTCGGATATCTTCCTCCGCTTCTTCAAGCAGAGCCTTGATAAACTGATCGAATCCTACCTGCTGAAAAACAACAAGCTTCGCGGACAGGTTCCGGAAAGCTTCCTTGTCAACCACATTTCCGGCAGCTTTGTCGAAATGGTTCAGTGGTGGGTCAGAAACGGCATGAAAGAAACACCGGAAGAACTCGACCGTTACTTCCACGCCGTCATCTCCAACATTATCTAAGACAAGTTCATAGAATGACTAAAGAAAAGTCCGCAGAAATTTGCGGGCTTTTTTTATCGTGGAGGAGGATCTGAGGGAAATCAACCCATCTTCTTAGAAAATGCACCCCCCTTTCGTCCCGTACAAAACAATTGAGCCAGTACTGATATTAATATAGAGTCAATCAGTATACGGTCCACTTTCCCCTGACAGGGACAGCTTCGCAAGGAATAAATGAAAGAGCTCGGCTCTTATTTGTTTGAAACCTCTCGTAAATCCCCCCTCCCCCCCTTTCACCCGGCATCAGGATTTCCTCCTGCTATATATAAAGGTAAGGAGAAAACCTTCCTCATTCTCTTGTATGCTCTTTGGCTTTCGTGTTTTCAGAAACTTTTTGAAGACTAATGATTTTCCCCTTTCTACAATTCCTTTTTTACGCTATAATAGTACAAATATATCTGCGGAAGGGAAATTTTCTCTCCGCTTTGTAGAAGAAGCGCATCTGCACTTGACCGCATCCGCGGAAAAGAGTATAGTTGTGCTTAATTATCTTTTACACTTATTTTTTTACGGATTTATCTGTTATCGAAGGAGGAAATAATGGCAATCTATATTAATGAACCGGCACATACCTTTAACGAGTACCTTCTGATCCCGGGCTACTCCGGCACGGACTGCATTCCGGCCAACGTATCTATCAGAACCCCGCTCGTAAAATTCAAAAAAGGTGAAGAACCGGCCATTACATTAAATATTCCAATGGTATCTGCTATCATGCAGTCAGTATCTGGTGAAAAAATGTCCATTGAACTCGCAAGAAACGGCGGCGTTTCTTTCATCTATGGATCCCAGTCCCCTGAAGATGAAGCAGCCATGGTTGCCAGAGTTAAAGCTAAGAAAGCAGGATTTGTTCCGAGCGACTCCAACCTTTCGCCGGAAAACACTCTTGCTGACGTCCTCGCCCTCAAGGCAAAGACAGGTCATTCCACCATCGCCATCACCGAAGACGGCACCTCTTCCGGCAAGATGGTCGGCATCGTATCCAGCCGTGACTACAGAGTCAGCCGCATGGACAGATCTGAAAAGGTCAAGAACTTCATGACCCCGGTTGACAAGCTCGTCAAAGCTAAATACGGCATCACCCTTTCCGAAGCAAACGACATCATTTGGGACAACAAGATCAACTCCCTGCCGGTACTCTACGAGGACGGCCGTCTGTATGGCTTCGTATTCCGCAAGGACTATGATTCCCATCAGGAAAACCCGAATGAAATGCTCGATTCCCAGAAACGTTTCGTAGTAGGCGCTGGTATCAACTCCAGAGACTATGAAGAACGCGTACCGCTGCTCCTCGAAGCAGGCGCTGACGTACTCTGCATCGACTCCTCCGAAGGCTTCTCCGAATGGCAGAAGATCACCCTCGAATGGATCCACAACACCTACGGCGAAAAAGTAAAAGTAGGCGCAGGCAACGTTGTCGACAGAGACGGCTTCCTCTTCCTCGCTAAAGCTGGCGCAGACTTCGTCAAAGTCGGCATCGGCGGCGGCTCCATCTGCATCACCCGTGAGACAAAGGGCATTGGCCGCGGCCAGGCTACCGCTCTCATTGAAGTATGCCAGGCAAGAGATGAATACTACAAAGAAACCGGCATCTATGTACCGGTATGCTCCGACGGCGGCATCGTATATGACCACCACATCACCCTCGCACTCGCTATGGGCGCTGACTTCGTCATGCTCGGCAGATACTTCGCACGCTTCGACGAATCCCCAACCCCGACCAGAACCGTTGGCGGCACAGTCGTCAAAGAATACTGGGGCGAAGGTTCCAACAGAGCCAGAAACTGGGCACGCTATGACCTCGGCGGAGAAAAGAAACTCCAGTTCGAAGAAGGCGTTGACTCCTACGTTCCTTACGCTGGTCCGCTCAAAGACAACGTCGAAAAGACCTGCGCTAAGATCAAAGCTACCATGTGCAACTGCGGCGCTATCACCATTCCGGAACTGCAGCAGAAAGCTAAGCTGACACTCGTATCCGCAACCTCCATCGTAGAAGGCGGCGCACACGACGTCATCCGTAAAGAAAAAGACGGCTCCGACCGTTAATTGAAATAAAAAGAGACCGCTCCGAAAAGAGCGGTCTTTTTTGTGTGCTTTGGGGAAGGGAGAATGGAAACCATACGACCTTGCGGGAAAAAGAAAGATTTAAGACCTAAAACCATACAACCAGCCTGCGGCTGTTTGTAATCAACCCTATCCACCGCAAGCGGTTCCCCTTCCCCGTCTGGGAAGGCGAGTTTAAAACCTCGCTGACGCACAAGAAAAAGGTTCCTCACGCTTTTTTGTGGGATAAAAATAATAACATATAAAATTGGCATTGAAAAAGA
>ERZ838483.1232-NODE-1232-length-24230-cov-3.683516_pt1 | contig 24230 bp, 19 predicted proteins | sample MGYA00519939_ERZ838483 | MGnify/ENA primary metagenome ERZ838483 (study PRJEB31850, sample SAMEA3708836) | human gut metagenome | biome: human gut; feature: human-associated habitat; material: faeces | place: China | collected 2014 ... | reverse complement strand
TCGGGGCCACGGCATTTGCAGCCGCGTCGCCTTCGGGCTTGCCGGCGCCTCCGGGCACGCCCGGAGCCGTGAGGTGTTCCACGCGCAGCACGCGCGGTCCGCCCTCGCCCATCATGTCCTGCGAGATCATATCGGTCATGTCCTCAAGCTCGTCGCGCGACAGCCCGAACTCCTCGAGCTTGGCAAGGGCCAGCTCCTGAAGCTGGTCCGCGCAGGCGGCCACCTCGTCGCTGGACAGGTACGGCTCCATGCGCTCGAACACATATTCGGCGATGCTACGCTCCTTCAAGGTGCACGCCAGACGCCATGCGCGCTTCAGGCCGGCAATGGCGGCTTCGGAGGGCACAGCGCCCTCGGCTGCCTGACCGCGCTCGAACGCCGCCAGGTACAGATGCAGCGCCAGCATAAGGTTCCCCTGCTCAGCAGCCTGTTCAGCGCTGTTCAGGTATCCGGAAACGGAGCTGGACGGCTCATCGCTTCGGCTGGGCATATCGTTCATGTCGTTATCAAACATCGACCCAACCTCCTTCAAGTGTCAAAATAGCTATAGTTCGGTATCATTTTACCGGAAGCGGCTGCAATGCGGCCGCAAGCCAAAAAATCGAAACAAACCTGTCACCCGGGTTAGCTAAGGCGATCCCGCCATCCGAAGACTCAACGACGGCCTCATCGGCAGAACACGCCGATAGAAGCCGGTTCTCCAGCGCGCCGCGATGCCCCCATCACCCGTAAAACGCGAACGGCGGCACCCCGCCCAAGCGCTACGGGCAATTCCAAGGAAAACGCCTAAGGGCGTTTACCACTCGAGCACCTGATAGCCGCGTTCGCGGGCGGTGCGCCCAAGCGGGCGGTCGGGGCATACGGCGAACCCCTGCTTGGCGCCGGCGAGCAGCGCACGGTCGGAATGATGGTCGCCGTATGCCGCGACCAGCTCCCATCCGCCTTCGCCCCATTTCGCGTTGGCGAAACGGCGCAGCTCTATCATCTTGCGATCGCCTTCCACCGGCACGCCGTCCACCTCGCAGGCGTACGTGCCGTCGTAGTTGACCTTCATGCGCGTGGAGATCTGGTAATCGAAGGGCAGGTCGCGCATGGCACGCTGGATGATGGGCTCGAAGCTTGCCGATACGCAAACCACCGAAACGCCCTGCTCATGCCACGCGTCCATGGCCCGCCTGGCCTGCTCGCGCACATGCGGGGCAACGCATTCGTCATAGAAATCATGGAGAAAGGCGTCCACCTCTGCCTTGGGCTTGCCGGCGAAGGCGCGGAACACCAGCCCACGCACCCATGCCTCGCTCTGCGGCAGGCGCAGCTTGTATGCCGTGGCCCACAGCCCGATGCGCAACAGCACCGTGGGATTGAGCATGCGAAGCTTCGCAAGATGCTTCACCAGCATGACGGGCGAGTTCCCGTCAAGCGAGGTGCCATCGAAATCGAACGCGGCAAGCCGCACCGGGCCCTCCCCGTTGCGGCTTGCCGTCTGCATTGCCTCTGATTGTGCGGTCATGTGCGCGCGCCTTCGTCCCAAGCCGAGCCGAGCCGCGCGCCCCTCTGCACGCTACTCGTCTTCGACGCTGTCTTCCTCGAACTGAGAATTATACAGTTCAGCGTACACGCCGCCAAGGGAGAGAAGCTCCTCGTGCGTGCCCTGCTCGACGATGTCGCCATGCTGCAACACGCAGATAAGGTCGGCGTTTTTGATGGTGGACAGCCGATGCGCGATCACGAACGATGTGCGACCCTCCATCAGGTTGTCCATGGCCTTCTGGATGCGCTCCTCGGTGCGCGTGTCAACGCTTGAGGTGGCCTCATCCAAGATCAGCATGCGCCTGTCGGCCAAGATGGCGCGAGCGATGGTGAGCAGCTGGCGCTGACCTGCGCTGATGTTGCTGGCGTCCTCGTTAATCACCGTGTCGTAGCCATGCGGCAACGTGGTGATGAAATGGTGCACGTACGCCGCGCGCGCCGCTGCCTCCACCTCGGCGTCGGTGGCGTCGAGCTTGCCGTAGGCGATATTATCGCGCACCGTGCCGTTGAACAGCCACGTGTCCTGCAGCACCATGCCGAACTGGTTGCGCACGTCGGTGCGCGAGAACTCGCGGATGTCGGTGCCGCCCAGGCGGATGGCGCCCGCGTCAACATCGTAGAAGCGCATGAGCAACTTGACCATGGTGGTCTTGCCCGCGCCGGTGGGGCCCACCAGCGCCACGGTCTGACCCTGGCGCACCTTAGCGGAGAAGTCGCCGATGACGGGCTTATCGGGATCGTAGCCGAAGCGCACGTGATCGAACTCCACGTCGCAATCCACGTCGGCGGCCTTGGCCGTGGGCTTCTCCGCCTCAAGCTCGGGCTCCTCCAGGAAGGCGAAGATGCGCTCGGCGGCCGCGGCCATCTGCTGCAGCACGTTGCCCACTTGCGAAAGCTGCGTGATGGGCTGCGTGAAGTTCTTGACGTACTGGATGAACGCCTGGATGTCGCCGACGGTGATGACGCCCTGCACGGCCAGCACGCTGCCGGCCAACGCCACGCCCACATAGCCCAGGTTGCCCACGAAGTTCATGATGGGCTGCATCAAGCCCGACAGGAACTGCGATTTCCAAGCGCTTTCATAGAGTTTCGCATTGGTCTTGCCGAACGTCTCGGCCACCGCCTGCTCGCGATTGAACGCGCGCACGATGGCATGGCCGGAAAACGTCTCCTCAACCTGGCCGTTGATGGCGCCGAGCATGGCCTGCTGTGCCCTGAAGTGCTTCTGCGATGCCTTCACCACGGTGAAGATGAGCACCAAGGACACGGGCAGGATGAGCACGGTGATGCCCGTGAGCAGCGGGTTGATGGTCAGCATCATGATCACCACGCCCACGATGGTGGTGGCCGAGGTGATGAGCTGCGTCACGCCCTGGTTCAGGCTTTGGCCGAGCGTGTCCACGTCGTTGGTGATGCGCGAGAGCGTGTCGCCGGTGGAGTTGCGCTCGAAGTACCCCACGGGCATGCGGTCGATCTTCTCGGCGATGGCGCGGCGCAGCCCGTAGCAGGTGCGCTGCGAGACGCTCGTCATCATCCAGCCTTGCACGAAGCTGCACACCGCGCTGACCAGGTACAGCACCAGCGTCGCCGCGATGATGCCGGCGATGGCGTCGAAGTCGATGCCGCCGGTGCCGCCCACCTTCGCCACCAAGCCCTCGAACAGCTCCGTGGTGGCCTGCGAGAGCACCTTCGGGCCCACGATGTTGAACGCCGCCGACCCGATGGCGAAGATGATGGCGAGCACCAGCGCCGCCTTGAACTGGCCCATGAAACGCACGAGCTTGCCGATGGAGCCCTTGAAGTCCTTGGCCTTCTCACCGGGCATCATGCGCGCGCCCGGCCCGTGCGGCCGGCGGCGCTGCGTGACCTTCTTCAGATCCTCGTTGTTCGCGCTCATCTCGCATCACCTCCTTTCAGCTCCTCTTCCGATAGCTGCGACATGGCGATCTCGCGATACTCCTGGCAGCTTTCCATCAGCTGCTCGTGCGTGCCCGTCCCCACGACGCGGCCGTCATCAAGCACCACGATCTGGTCGGCGTTGAGCACCGTGGAGATGCGCTGGGCCACGATGATCACGGTCTTCCCGCCCAGACGGCTGGAAAGCTCATGGCGAAGCGCGGCGTCGGTCTTGTAATCGAGCGCGCTGAAGCTGTCGTCGAACAGGTACGCACGGGCATCGGTGGCAAGCGCGCGGGCGATGGCCAGGCGCTGGCGCTGTCCGCCCGAGACGTTCGTGCCGCCCTGGGAGATGGGGGTTGCCAGCCCCTCGGGACGCTCGGCGACGAACTCGCTCGCCTGCGCCACATCGGCGGCCGCGCGGATGCGGTTCTCATCGGCATCGTCGACGCCGTAGCCCACGTTGGAGGCGATGGTGCCGCTGAACAAAAAAGCCGCCTGGGGCACATAGCCCAACTGAGCGCGAAGGGCATGCTGGCTGACATCGCGCACTTCGACGCCATCGACGGTGATGCGGCCCGACGTGACGTCATGGAAGCGCTCCGCCAGCTTGAGCACCGTGGACTTGCCGCTGCCCGTGGAGCCGATGATGGCCGTGGTCTTACCCGGCTCGCACGTGAAGCTGACATCCTCGAGCACGCACTCGGCGCCGTCGGAGTACCTGAAGCTCACGTTCTCGAAGGCGATGCGCGCGCCCGGCAGCCCGTTAGCGCCGAGCAGCGCGTCCTTCGCCTTGCCAGGGTCGGGGTCGGCAATGGAGGGCTTGCATTCGAGCACCTCATCGATGCGCTGAGCGGCCACATCGGCGCGCGGCAGCATGATGGAGAGCATGCCGATCATAAGGAAGCCCATGATGATGACCATGGAGTAGGTGATGAACGCGATGAGGTCGCCGGTTTGCAGATTGCCTGCATCGATGGCGTGGCCACCGAACCAGATAATGCCCACCGACACCAGGTTCATGATGAGCATCATGAGCGGCATCATGAAGGTCATCACGCGATTAGTGAACAGCTGCGTCTTCATCAGGCGCGTGTTCGCCTCATCGAAGCGCGCCTCCTCGTGCTGCTCGCGGCCGAACGCGCGGATGACCGGCAGGCCCGTGAGCAGCTCGCGCGACACCAGGTTCACCCGGTCGATGAGCTTCTGCATGATCTTGAACTTCGGCATGGCCACCTTCATGAGCACGCCCATGATCACCGCGATGGCGGCAACCGCCGCGATGATGATCCAGCCCATGGACAGGTCGGTGCGCGCGATCATGATGATGCCGCCGATAGCCAGGATGGGCGCGTAGAGCACCATGCGCAGCAGCATGACGGTGACCATCTGCACGAGCTGCACGTCGTTGGTGCCGCGCGTGATCAGCGATGCGGCGCTGAACGACTGGATCTCGGCATCGGAGAAGCCGACCACCTGGTTGAACAGGCGTTCGCGCAGGCTGCGTCCCACCTTGGCCGCCGTGCGCGACGCCAAAAAGCCCACCATGACGGCGATGACCATGCCGAGCGCAGCAAGGCCGAGCATCTTCGCGCCGGTTGCCACCAAATAGTCCATCTGCATGGCGTCAAGGTCGTAGCCCAACTGCTCATACTCGGCGCGAGCGGCGGCCAAACCCTGCTGCGCGATAAGGGCATCGGCCATATCGCCCATAGATCCGCGCGCGCGGTCGAGCATGGCCTGGATGTCGTCTTTGCCGATCATGCCCTGGTCGTACGCGGCTTTCACCTGGTCAAGGTCCAGCTCGGCGATTTGGTCGGCATAGCAGGTCACCGTCATGGGAAGCGCCATGGCGTCGTCGAGCGCGGCGCGATCACGCTTGCCGGATTCCGTCAGCGAATACGTGCCGTCTTCGTTTTGCGCATAAGCGTCGGCGAACATCTGCTCCTCGGGTTCGGGAAGCATCATGGCCACCAGGTCATGGGTGCGCCCGGTAAGCTGCTCGGCAGCAACGTCCTGCACGCCCTGCTGCTGGATACCCGTATCCACGATATCGGAGGTGTAGTTGGGCAAGGCCAGGTCGCACGCAGCCTGCACGCACAGCAGCACCACGATCAGCAGCACCACCAGCTTGTGCTGGGCAAGGTTCTTGATTATGCGCATGGCGCGCCCCCTTCCGCGGAAGCGGTTTGCGAAGAGGCGCCTGGGGAAAGGACAGCGCCTGCACCCGCAGCCGCGCCCGCCACCTCGGATGCGACCGCACCCGCTTGACCGGCGTCTGCAGTGGAAGCGGGGCTTGCACCAGCGCTCGCTATCGGGTAGCCAGCTTGCGCACAGCCGTTCTGCTGAGCCCGCGCCGCCTTGCAAGCGGGGAAATCAACCAGACGCTCCACGATGCGAACGAGATGCTCGGCATCTTCGGGACCGAGATAGGTGAGCACCTCGTCGATCATCTGCTCATGCAGCTCGCGACCGCGTGCGCTGAAGGCACGGCCGTCCTCGGTAAGATGCACCGTGACCGCACGGCTATCGCCCTTGTCGCGCTGACGCGTGATAAGGCCCTTCTCCTCAAGCGATTTCAAGGTCTGGGACACGGCGCTCGGAGTTGCCTGCCCGCACTTGGCGATGTCGCCGGATCGGACCTTCCTCCCCTCGCCCTCAAGGCGGGAAACCACCATCATCGCGTACATCTCCGCCGGCGTGATGCCTTTGGGCGTCGGCGGCTCTTGACGTTGCTTTCGCATTCGAGCTGCGGCATCGAACAAGCGACGACGCAATCCAGCTGCGGTATCGTCCACGCGAATCTCCTTTCGATACTGAATTGTTTAGCTGCTTAATGTTTAGCCCCTAAACCATAGCACGAGCCAAGGAGTTTCAATCGAAACATCGAAAGTATGTTGGAAAGTCCATATACCGTATCCGCCAAACTACCGGAAACGCAGACGCCTGGGGAAGCGAAGGAAAGCAACAAGGCGAGAGTTCGGTTCATGGGGGCGAACAAAAGCGATGCGCCTGTCGTCTGACGGGTTCCCGCCCTATTGATACTCGGTGGTCAAGGCAAGCAACGTGCCCATCGGCCGCATACCCTCACCTTGGTTAATGTTCAACGGCTACAGCGAACAAACCCGAAAATATGAAAAAGCCCAGCCAAATGGCTGGGCTTGAACAATCGATGGCGGGATGTACGAGACTTGAACTCGCGACCTCCGACGTGACAGGCCGGCGCTCTAACCAACTGAGCTAACACCCCGTTCAGCTGCGAGAAAGTACAATACAGCAGTTAACGATTCGATGCAAGTGCTATTTTCAAAAAATTGGCGGTCCGGCGGTTTTCCACTCGTAACGACACATTGCGACAGATTCTGGCCCGCGTGGGGAAGCCGAACTCAAGCCGAAAATCGAACAGTCTTCCAGAGCCCACCCTAGCGGCAGCCATCCTAACGCCGTCGAACAGCCTCCCGGCGACTGCCCTAGCATCGGCCGCCCTAGCATCGACGCCGTGCCCGACCCCGATCATGGCAATACGCGCAAGAGCGCCTCCCATCCCGCAATGCACAAGAAATGGGAGGCGACTCAAGGGCGTTCGTCGTTTATTCAGCCTATTTCGCCCGCTGATCGATGCGCGTCATGGACAGCACGCGCAGCGGCTGGTCATCGGCGGGCGGCTCGATGGACTGCGTCCAAGCGTTGTCCACCAGAAACGCCAGCGGAACCTCCTGCTCCTGGCCATCGGGTGCGTTAGCCTGATCAAGGCATGCGGCCAGCAGCTTGTCGGGGCGAAGGCTGCCCGTAGGCTTCTGTTCCAAGGTGAACGTCAGCGACGCCCCCTCGAGGAGCATCTCCCCCACCAGGAAATCGGCCACATCGAGCACTTTCTCCTTCTTCTTGCGGATGATATGCACCTGCTCGGGCACCGGCAGCTGCGCCGGCGCGGCCGACAGCAGCGCACGATACGTGCTCAGCGGGAGCGCCGCCGAAGCCGCAGGCGCCTTCGGCTCGATGTAAACGCATTCCTTCACCATAAGGTCGGGGACGCTCTCCTTCTGCAGGGCGAGCAGGGCCTCCTCGGGACGCACATAGCGCAGAAGCTGCAGGTCGACCATCTCGTGCGTGCCGCCCACGCCCACGGGCAGCGCGGCGCCGAACGCGATCTTCATATGCGGGCTGAAGCCCTGTGACACGGCGAAGGGAAGCTGGGCGCGGCGTACGGCGCGCTCGATGGCGCGCGCCACCTCAAGGTGCGACAGCAGCGCCAGGCGACCCTGCTTGGCGAACGTGATGCGCATGCGGAACGTCTGCTGCTCGGTCATGCTACTCCCCTTCCTCGGCGGTTTGCGGACCGGCGGCGGGCTGTCCGCTTGCGGCCTGCTCGGCTGCCACGGCCGCAGCCGCAGCCTCTTCGCCAGCCTGTTGCGGGCGGGCGTTCGACCCGTCGGCGATGCGCGGCTGCGCCAGCTGGTTGTCGATGCCCAGGCCCGGGCACGCGCCGCACGCGGCGCAGCGCTCGAAAGTGCAGTCCGGCGTGGTCTTCTCCGCCGCGGCCTTCTTACGCTCGTGCGCCAGGAAGCGCGTGGACACGCCCGTGGAGATATGCTCCCAGGGCATGACATAGCCGGTGTCGTAGGATGTTTGCGCGACAGCGGCAGGGTCAAGACCCACCTCGACGGCGGCATCGCGCCACGCCTGCTCGTTGAAGTGCTCGGTCCATGCGTCGAAGCGCGCGCCGTGACGCCACGCCGACTCCACCCAAGCGGCGGCGGCGCGCCCGCCGCGGCTCATGACGGCCTCGACGAAGCTGGTGGACGGGTCGTGCCAGTGCACGTCGATGGCGCGGTACTTCACGCTGCGGCGCAGAAGCGACACGCGGCGCAGGGCCTCTTCCGGGGCGATCTGGCCATCCCACTGGAACGGCGTCTGAGCCTTCGGCACGAACAGCGCACACGACACCGACATGCGGATGTTGCCGCGCTGCTCGACCGGCACGGCCTTCTTCGCCCTGTCGTAGGCGCGCTGCACCAGGCTGGCGATGCCCTTGATGTCGTCGTCGGTTTCGGTGGGCAGGCCGATCATGAAGTACAGCTTGCAGCGGCGCCAACCAGCTCCGAACGCCGCGTCCACGGCACCGAACAGGTCGTCCTCGGTCACCTGCTTGTTGATGACGTCGCGCAAACGCTGCGTGCCCGCCTCGGGGGCGAACGTCAGGCCGCCCTTCTTCTGGCCGGCCACCAGGCCCGCCATATCCACGCCGAAGCTGTCAAGGCGCTGCGAGGGAACGGAGATGCGCACGCCCTTGCCCTGGAACTGCTTGTTCAGGCGCGTGAGGACATCGGCGATCTGCGAGTGGTCGGTGGAGGACAGCGACGTCAAGCTGACCTCATCGTAGCCGGTTTGCGCAAGGCCGCACACCACCGAGTTCACGATGTTGTCGGCAGAGCGCTCGCGCACCGGGCGATACATCATGCCCGCCTGGCAGAAGCGGCAACCGCGGGCGCACCCGCGCAGCACCTCCACGTTGAGGCGGTCCTGAACCACCTCGGTGAACGGCACGATGCACGGCTCCCAGCCCGGGCTTTCCGCGAACCCCTCGAACACGCGCTTCTGGATATGCGTGGGAAGGCCCTCCTCCACAGGCTCGATCCAGCTGCCGGCCTGCTGCGCCTGCTCCTCATCGCGCCAACGATACAGGCTGGGCACGTAGAAGCCGTCCATACGCGCGATGGCGCGCAGGATGTCGGCGCGGCATGCCCCCTCGGCGCGCAGGCGCCGGATGGCCTGCAGGCACTCGGGCAGCGCCTCCTCGCCCTCGCCGATGCTGAAGATGTCGAAGAACGGCGCGTATGGCTCGGGGTTGTACGAGCACGGGCCGCCGCCGATGACGAACAGGTCGTCCTCGCCGCGGTCCTGCGCATGCAACGGGATACCTGCCAGGTCGAGCGCCTCGAGCACATTCGTGGCCACCAGCTCGTGAGACAGCGTGATGCCGATCGCATCGAACTCGGCCACGGGCGCGCAGCTTTCGATGGAGAACAACGGCAGGCCCTCGGCGCGCATGGTGTCGCAGAACTCCGCCGCCGGCAGGAACGCGCGCTCGGCCACCATGCCGTCCACGGCGTTCACCACGTTCACCAGGATGCGCAGGGCCTGGTTTGCCTGCCCCAGCTCGTAGGTATCCGGATACATCATGCAGAAGCGGAAATCCGCCTCGGGCTTGTACACGCAGCCGAACTCATGGTTCAGGTAACGCGCCGGTCTTTCGGCGCTGGCAAGCAGCGGCTCGAGCCGCGGCCACAGATCTGTCACTGTTACCCCCTAGGAAACAACGTTAACGTCGGGAAATACGGGCCCGCAGGCCCGCGGCCGCATCGGTTGCCTTCTGGCGCACGGCCTCCACGGCGGCCGCGCCGTTATCGGCTGCGGCGCCCGCCGCTTGCTTCGCGGCGGCGGCGATCGCCTTATCGCGCGCTGCCGAAACGTACTCGGCGAACTTCGCCACCGTAGGGCCGCCTTCGTAGAACTCGACGGCGGCACGGCCCATGGCGAGCGTGCCCGAATAGCCCACCGCGGCCTTCACGGCCCACCCAAGCACCGGCACGGCTGCTGCCAGCTGGCGCGCGACCGCACGGCACACGAACGCGCCGCCCACCAGGGCAGCAAGCTCGCGCACGCGCCCGGCGTCGATGGACTGCCCATAGGCCGCAGCGATTTGAAGCAGCATCTTGGCCTGGTTGAGCGTCATCACGGGAAGGTCGGCGCCCGGGATGAGGAACAGCAGCCCCACGCCGGCGTTCTGCACGGACGTTGCGTTGACCATCTCAAGCGCCAGCGGACGGCGCACGAACGGGAAGGCCTGTGCAAACGCCAGGCGTTTGGCACGGCAGGCCGCGCACACCCATTGGCCCATGCGCGCGTCGAGCGTGGCCCGCGCGTCATCGATGAGCTCGATGGGCTCGTAGATGCCCACATCGCCGTTTTCCGGCGGCTTGGGCGCACCCCACGAAGCCGTGATGGCCGGCCCCTGCCCCGCTGCCGTGGACACGTGCTCGTACACCTTCGCCGTGAGCTTGGGCGCCACGATGTCCGCCTCGGGGATGGCGCACCCGGCCGCCTTGGCGATAGCCCCCACCAGCTGCGGGAGCGTGGTGACCACCATGGCGGGCACCCCGGCCTTGCGGCAAGCGTGGGCATAGGCGCCCACGTTCTCGTTCAGGCCCGCGACAATGCAGGCCATATCGTCGCCGGAACTGGGCGCGAACTCGCGTCCATCCAGGTAGATGAGCGAAACGCGCGCCGTATCGGAGGCGCTGGCGAACGCCTGACGCACGTGCGCGGCAACATCGCCCGGCGCCGTTTCGTCCACATAGACGCTTACCGAAAGAGGCGTGGCGCGGGCGGCCTCTACGTTAACGGCCTCTTCCAACAGCGCGCCGATATCAACAGGAAGCTGCATAGGGCATCCTTTCGCTTAATGCTGCTTGAGCGTCGCGTTATGGGACCACACCGAACCGATCATGCCCAGCATGACGAAGTTCACCACCATAAACGACGATCCGTAGCTCATGAACGGTAACGGGATGCCCGTGATGGGCATCAGGCCGCAGTCCATGCCGATGTTCTCCAAGATTTGGAACAACCACATGCCCACGACGCACATCACGATGACCATGCCGAACAGGTCGCCGGAGCTGCGGGCTATGCGGAAGCTTATCAAAACCAGCGCGGCGTACAAACCGAGCAGCACAAGCGCGCCCAAAAATCCCAGCTCCTCGGCAAGCACGCAGAAGATGAAGTCGGTGGGCGCCTCGGGAAGAAGGCCGAGCGAATGTTGCGTGCCCTGGAACAGACCCTTGCCGAACAGGCCGCCCGAGCCGATGGCGACCTTCGCCTGCTGCAGGTTGTAGCCTTCATCGGTGGTTGCCGTGCCGGACTGGTCCATGAACACGAGCAGGCGGTTGCGCTGATATTGCTTGAGCAGCTTGTACTCGCCCGTGGAGGATTTGATGACCTCGTCTATGGCGAACACCGCCACGACGGCGGCCACGAACAATCCAAGCGTTATCAGCAGGCACTTCGAGTTAGCGCCGCCCATGACCAGGGCGAACGCCGCAATGCACAGATACACCAGACCGGTGCCCAGGTCGGGCTGCGTCATGATGCACGCAAACGGCACCATCATGATGCCCAAGGCCTTCACATACTCGCGCGGATCGTCCAGGTTGCCGCCGTAGCGCGCCATGACCGCGGCATCCATGAGGATGACGGTGATCTTGGCGAACTCGCCGGGCTGGATCTGCATGCCCAGCTTGATCCAGCTTCTCGCGCCCATGCCGGCATCGGTGCCGAGCCCCGGTATGTGCGGCGACATGATGAGCACCACGTTGATGATAAGGAACAGCGTGGTGTAATCCGACAAGCGCCGGTAATCGAACCGCCACACCAAGATCATGAACACAAGGCCCACGGCAACGCCGCCAAGCTGGCGGCTGTACTGGTAATCGCCGTCAGCGCGGACGGCGGAATACACGATGATCAAGCCGTATCCCACCAGCAACGTGATCACGATGGCAAGCGGCAGGTGCAGCCACGGGAAACGGCGCGGCTTGGATGCAGCTGATGCCGCCGCGTTGGGGCGGCGAAGCGAATCGATTTGCGGTAACTGCGCCATAGCGCCTCCTTCCCGTTAGTCCGAACGTCCGCTCGACGTGCCCTTACCGGCGCCGGCTTCCGACTTGCCCGAGGAGCCCGCGATATCGCCGACCTCCCCATCCGAGGCGTTGGTCGACGAAAGCGCCGCGGCCATGACCTGCGCGCCGATCGGCGCCGCTACCGATGAACCGCCGCCGCCGTGCTCGACGACGCAGGCGAGCACGTACTTCGGGTCGTCATAGGGGGCATAGCAGGCGAACCAAGCCGTGTCCTCCATATCAGTGTATTCGGCCGTACCGGTTTTACACGCAACCGTATCCGGGTCGATACCTTGATCGTTGAACAGCTTGGCGATCTCCTCGTTGTCGGTGGTCACGCCGCGAAGCGCATTGCGCACCACGGCAAGGTCGGCCATGGAGACGTCAGGCGTGTCCAGAACCTGCGGCTGATACGTAAGCGCCACATCGCCGCCGGCGTTGCGCACCTCTTTGAGCAGATGCGGCTTGACGATGTTGCCAGACGCGATGGCGCCGTAGGCTACCGCGATCTCCATGGGCGTGACCAGCACGTAGCCCTGACCGATGCACATGTTCGTATAGTCGCCGCCCTTCCACTGGGCATCCTCGGGAGTGTCGCGGAAATACTCCTGCTTCCATTCGGGCGTGGGGATGCGACCCGAGGTTTCGCCGTTAAGGTCGATGCCGGTGGTTTGATCCAAGCGGTAGCGTTTCAGGAAATCCTGCAGCAACGTTGCCGACTTGCCCTTGTTCGCAGCAGCGTCCCAGAACTTGTAGCCGATGTCGTAATACACGGTATCGCACGAGTTCACGATGCCGCCGCGGAAATCGAGCGTGCCATGGCCCTGCTTCTTCCAGCACTTCTGAACATCGCCCGAGCCGAAACCATCCCAGCTGCCGGTGCAGTCCCAGGTCTCGGTTGCCGTGGCCATGCCGTTTTCAAGCGCCGCCAAGCCGGTGAACGTCTTGTACGTGGATGCTGCCGGATAGGTGCCCTGGATGGCGCGGTTGAGCAGCGGGCTGAACGCGGCCGAGGATTGCAGCAGGTCCAGCTCGTCTTGCGTGATGCCGCCCACGAACGTGGTGGGGGTGAACGTGGGATAGCTGGAAAGCGCCACGATGCTTCCATCGGTGACATCCATGACCACCACCGCGCCGCCCGTGCCCTTGCCCGAGCCGATAGCGCCGCCATCGGGGCAGATCATATCGGCAAGCGCCTTGTCGGCCACATACTGCACGTGCGATTTCAGGGTGGTGTGCACATCAGAGCCTTTGACGGGCTGCGTTTCGCTGACCACTTCCACCACGTTGCCCTGCGCGTCCGCCATGACCTTGCGCTCGCCATGATCGCCGGCAAGCAGGTTGTCATACATCTGCTCGATGCCGCTGCGACCCACCGAGTCTCCCAGCTCAAGGTCGCGGCCCTCGGCCACGCTTGCGATGTCGTCGCTGGTCACGCTGCCGGTATAGCCCACCGCATGCGCCGCAAGGGCGCCATGGGGGTAATCGCGCACCGTGCGTGTTTGCACGGTGATGCCCGGGAACGCATCGGCATGCTCGGCGATGAAGGCGACGTTTCGCATGCTGGCATCGCTTGCCACCACGCGCTGGCTTTGCGCGCCGCTCGTCGCATCGGCGATGCGCTTGCGCACGATGCCGCTCGGTACGCCCAGCACCGTGGACAGACGGGCGACGACATCGTGATCGTTTGCGACGTCGGGCTCGGCAAGCACCGTCAGCGACGTGCGGTTCTTCACGATGACGTTGCCGTCGGCATCCAGGATGTAACCGCGCGGCGCGGGAGTGTACACCGTGGTGTACTGGTTGTCCTCGGACTCCTTTTTGAAGGAGGCGCCGGAAAGCACCTGCATGCTCCACAGCTTCGTGGCGAGCGTGCCGAAGATCAAGCCGGCCACAACGCCCATGGCGGTGAAGCGGCTTTTCAGGTTATCGCCGGGGTTTGCCACCGGCTGCGCAGGCGTTCCTCCGCGGGCGACGCCGCCTGCCGGCACGCGATGCGAATCGGGAAGCGAGCTGCTCACGCCCACCGATTGGATGGAGCGAACGTCGCGCTTGACGCTGACGTTCTCGGTTTTCCGGCTGCGAAGCACCGCATAGACCGCCACCAAGATGGCGGCGACCACCAATAGGGCCACGAAGCCGGCTACGATAGCTGCGAACATGCGCGCCCCCTATCGCAGTTTCGGCGTGCGCAGACCGCGGTCCTGGGCGCCGCCGGCAAGCAGCCGCGCCATGACGAAGTAGACCACCAGGCCCACGGCGCAGTCGTACAGCGCACACGGAAGGGCGCGGGTGAACAGCACCTCCAGAGGGTTGGCGGCAAGCCCGCATGCCATGAGCAGCATGCCGTAGCAAAGCTCGGCCAAAAGCGCGCAGGCCGTGAAGATGGCCAGCGGCATGAACAGCGTGTCGTTATCCACCAGCGAGAACACGCGGGAAGCCAAGAAGCACGCGATGACCAGCAGAAGCGCCATGCCGCCCACCGGGCCCGTGCCCGTAAGGTCGTACAGAAGGCCCATGGCAAACGGCAGCACCGGGCCCGCCTCCGTGGGGATGACGATGGCCACGACCAGCGCATAGGCCAGCAGGAAGTTCGGCTGCGCCGAGAACAGCGCCACGGCCGGAGCCAGCGCGATCTGCAGCACGAACGCCACGATAGCGCCCACCACCAGCACCAGGTTGTTCTTCTCGCCCATGGCTAGCGCCCCCCTTCGTTGGATGAATTGCCGTTGCCGGAGTTACTGGAACTGCTCGAGCTCGACGAGGAGCTGCTCGAACTTCCCGTATTGGATCCGCTGGAGCTATTGGAGCCGCTTGTGGAAGTCGAGCTGCTGGAGGCTGTGGAATCCGAATCGTCGTCATCGGATACGCCCACGCTGGAAACCACCAGCACGTCCTCGAGCGTGTCGATGGAATCGTTCGGGGAGACCACGATGCGTCGGCTGGTATCGCCCTGCTGGGCGTCCACCTTCACCACCGTGCCGATGATGAGGCCGCGCGCGTAGCTACCGCCCAGACCCGAGGTGACGATGACGTCGCCGACGTTGACCTCGGCATCGGCATCCAGGTCCTCAAGATACAGAAGGCCGATCAGGCTGCCACGCAGGATGCCCTCGGCGCGGCTGGACTGAACCATGGCCGCGGCGCCGGATTGCGGGTCGGTGAGCAAGCGCACCGTCGCGGTGCTTCCGCTGGCCGATACCACCTGGCCCACCACGCCGGAGGTTCCGATAACCGTTTGACCGGTCGAAATGCCCTCGTTGGCGCCCTTGTTGATGATGACCGTCTGGCTCCATGCCTCGGAGCTTCGGCCGATGACGCGCGCACCCGTGCCCTCGATCTGGTAGTTATCCTTCAAATCGAGCAGCTTCTGCAGGCGCTGCGCTTCCTGCTTATATTCTTCCATCTGGGCATACTGCTGCTCAAGCTGGCTGTTGTACTCGCGCAAGCCCGTCAAGGTGTTCTGGTCGGCCGTGATGTTCTCCATGGTGTCGCCCACCGTGGAGGTTGCGGCCTCCACCGAGCCGCCCACGATGCGCAGCGGGCTGACGGCGCCCGACACCGCCGACTGCAGCGTGTGCAGCGGGCCGGCCGAACCTTCGCGACCGTAAGCCGTGATCATGATGATGCTTGCCGCAATCAAGCCTATAAGCAGCGCTCGGCGCATAAGCGCCGAGCTTTGTTGTTGAAAATTAAGAGCCATAACGTTGAGGCTGTCCTATTTCGATCGCATGAGCGTCTGCTTGAGCGCCTGCGAGGTTTCGAGAACCTTCAGGCAGCCCATGACCACGTTCGTCAAAGCCGTCTCGCTCACCCACACGGGGATCTCCAGCTTATCGGTAAGGTAGCGGTCCAAGCCGGAAAGCAGGCCGCCGCCGCCGGTGAGCAGGATGCCGTTCTGGATGATGTCCGATGCCAGGTCGGGGTTGGTCTTCTTGAACGTCTCCTTGATGTGCACCACCATCTCCTCGCACGGGGCGATGAGCGCCTGGCGGACATCCTCGGATTGGATGGTGACTTCCTTGGGCTGCTCGGTGATGACATCCTGGCCGGAGATGATCATGTCGCGCTCGCGGCCGTCTTCAAACGGCAGGATGGAGCCGATCTTGATCTTGATGATCTCAGCGGTGCGCTCGCCGATCTTGATGCCCAGAAGGTCGCGCAGGTGCATGGCGATGGCCTCGTCCATGCGGTTGCCGGCTAAGCGCAGGCTGGAGGACGTGACGATGCCGCCCAGGGAGATGACGGCCACCTCGGTGGTGCCACCGCCGATGTCGACGACCATAGAGCCGGTAGGCTCGGTGACGGGCAGGTCGGCGCCCATGGCAGCGGCCATAGGCTCCTCGATCAGGTACGCCTGGCGGGCGCCCGCCTGCACGGCGGCCTCGAACACGGCGCGCTTCTCAACGGAGGTGGCGCCGCAAGGGATGCAGATGACGATGCGGGGCTTGGCCTGCCACGGATACTTGCGCGGCGCAGCCTTGTTGATGAACGCGCTGATCATAGCCTCGGTGACGTCGTAATCGGCCACCACGCCGTCATGCAACGGGTGCTCGGCCGAGAACGCATCGGGCGTATGGTTGATCATATTCTTCGCCTCGTGGCCGACGGCCAAGACGCGATGGGTGCTTTTCTCGATTGCGACGACGGAAGGCTCGTTGACGACTATGCCTTCGCCGGGAATGGCGACCAGGGTATTCGCGGTGCCGAGGTCGATGGCCATGTCGCACGACATCTGGCCAGTAAGACCCGAGAAGAAATCCAAGAATGACATGTAGGCAAACCCCTTGTGCTACGTTTCTAGTGAAATCAGATTCTAGCACAGGCGATTTCACCCGGTTTCCCTGCGCATGGAAATCCATCAGGGGTACGCATTAAGGATGAGGCGTCATACCGAGCATCAAGGCAAAGCCGACAAGCGCCGAGCAAACCGCACACAGCGCATCGCAAGCCGCTTCCCCATTGCGCCAACAGGGCGCATCCGACCAGCCCCATCAAGAAGCGGCCCGCATTTCGCGGGCCGCTTTCGTTCACACTATTCGGTTTCCTAGTGCACGCTGCAGCTGAAGCAGGGGTCGTAGGCTCGCACGAGCTTCTCGACCTCGGTGCGCACCTCCGGCGCCTCCGCGCCGTTGGCGATGAGCTTCTCGGCCAGCACGCGCATGTCCGACTCCAGGTTCGCGCAGTTCTGCGCCGTGGGGGTCATGATGGTGGCGTGCACCACACGGCCGGCGTCGTCGAGCTCGAGCTGATGGAACACCGTGCCTCGCGGCGCCTCGGTAAAGCCCGTGCCCACGCCCGCGCGCACCTCGAACGGCACCGGAACGCTGTCGCCCTCGAACGGACCGTCGGGCTCGGCAAGCTTGCGGCACAGGTCGGCGCAACGTCCCAGCGCGTCGAGCACCTCCACCGCCTGAGCGACGTTGTTCAAAAACGGGTTGCGCTCGGGCGGGCGCAGGCCGGCCTTGGCCGCCGCCACCTTCGCCTCCTGCGACAGCGCGCCCCATGACGCGTTGATACGCGCCAGCGCACCGGTGAAGTAGGTCTTCCCCGTCTGCCTGCAGCGGGCGAACAGCGCCGCGGAATGCGACACCTCGTATTCCTCTACCTGCTCGCAAGCCCTATCGGCATCGAACGTGACGCCTGCATCCAAGAAGCGCGCCCAGCGGCTGTCGGCAACCGGGTAGCGGCCCTCGGCCACCATGGCCATCATGTCGCCCTGGGTGGCGATATCGGGAACGGCGAAGCCGTTGAACAGGTCGACCACCGCACGGGCGAACTCGCGCTCGGCTTCCAGCTTGTCGGCCATAGCCAGGTACTCGTTGCGCGACGGCTCGTGGGTGAAGCCGCCCACCACCGCGGTGATCGGGTGGATGGAGCGCCCGCCCACCAGGTTGCACAGCTGGTTGCCCAACGACTTCAGGCCCAGCGCCTGGTCGAACAGCTCGGGGTTGGCCTTGGCCAGCGGGAACACGCTTGCCATGTCCAAAAAGTCGGGCGCGGCGAACACGAACAGGTGCGACGCATGGTTTTGCAGGTAGCTGCCGTAAACCAGAAGCTCGCGCAGGGCGCGCGTGCGGTCGGTGACCTCCACGCCGAAGATGCGCTCGATGGCCAGGATGTCGGTGATCACGTGGCTTGCCGAGCAGATGCCGCACACGCGGCTGGCGATATACGGCACGTCGGCGAACTTGCGGCCCACCACCATGGACTCGAACAGGCGTGCCGGCTCCACCACGTTCATCTCGCACGTTTCCACCGCACCGTCTTTGATGGACAGATGCACGTTGCCATGGCCCTCAACGCGGGCGATATGGTCTACCGAAATGGCGGTCCTCGTCATATCGATTCGTCTCCTATTCGCGCGCCGACTGCACGCGTTCAACCTGGTTGAACAGCGCCAGCGCCTCGTCGAAATCGTCCGGGTCCACGCCCGCGCGCTCGCACGCGGCGCGCGCGGCGTCAAGGTTGGCGTCGGGGGAAAGCCCACGGCATCCGTTGCAAGCCCGCCCGAGGTTCACGCACTTCGCGCCGCATCCGGCAACCGTCACCAAGCCCAGGCACAGCTGGCCTTGGTCGAAGAAACAGTCGGTGCCGTTGCGCTTGCACTGCCCGCACATGGTGCCCGTGCGGTCGAACTTGTTCGAACCGTACAGCGCGCGCTGTAGCACGTCGATGAAATCCATGGTGTCGATCGGGCAGCAGCGCACCGTGTGGTCGACGTCGATGACCGCGCCGACCGGGCGCGGCACCACCATGGAGCCGCATGCCGCCGGCACGTCCTGGTACACCTGGCTCGGACGCTTGAAGAAGTTGCGCGCCGCGATGCCGGGGATGCCGGCGGTGGCGGCGCAAGCGCCCAAGGCGATGACGCACTTGGCGCGTTCGCGCAGCTTGCGCACCGTGGCCTCGGATTCCTCTGTGGTCACGGCGCCCTCGACGACGGCCACGTCGAACTCCTCCGGCATGGGCTCGCTCGAAGCAAGCTGCCAGTAACGCAGGTCGATCTGGCCAAGCACATCGGTCAGGTGCTCCTCGATGTTGGTGATCTGGAGCTGGCAGCCGAAGCAGCTGGCAAGCCCGACCACCACAACACGCGGAAGGTCGCGCGCCTGGCGCTCGTCGTTTCCGCATCCCATGTTCGTGCCTCCCATCTACATCGACCCCTGGATGTTCTTCGCTTCCCAATAGTTGAACACGGGCCCGTCGATGCAGCAGTACTGATGCCCGATCTGGCAGTGGCCGCACTTGCCCATGCCGCACTTCATATGGCGCTCGAAGCTCATGTAGATATGGTCGTAGCTGATGCCCTTCTTGCGCATCTCGGCGACCACGAAGCGGTACATCACCGGCGGGCCGCACACCGCGCCGAAGGTGTTCGCCGGGCTGATCTCAAGGTGCTCGAAGGGCTTGGTGACCAGGCCCACTTCGCCATCCCACGTGTCGTCGGGGTTGTCGACGGTCAGGTACAGGTCGAAGTCCTTGCGATGACGCCACATCTCGAACTGGTTGCGGAACATGACCTCGGAGGGGTTCTTCGAACCGTAGATGATGGTGACCTTGCCGAAGTCGCTGCGCTCGTCGTGGATGTTGTTGATAAGGCTGCGAAGCGGCGCGATGCCCAGGCCACCTGCCACCAACAGGATATCGTGGCCCTTCATCTCCTCGAACGGGAAGCCGCGGCCGAAAGGCCCGCGGATGCCCACGATGTCGCCGCACTGCATCTTGTGCAGCGCCTCGGTGAAGCGACCGGCACGGCGCACGCACAGCTCGATGAAGCCGCGTTTGGAGGGGCTCGACGAGATGGAGATGGGAGCCTCGCCCACGCCGAAGATGGTCAACTCGACGAACTGGCCCGGCTCGTGGCGGAACGCCTCACGGATGCGCTCGTCGATCAAACGGAACTCGAACAGCTTCTCGGTTGCCGTCAGCTCGGTGATGGACGTGATGCGCGCCGGCCACGGGCGATACGGGTTAGCGGCCATGAGCTCCTGCCCCGTCATGGCAGCCGGCTCATCGTGGTACGGCGATACGACCACGGGGTTGAAATCGGTGTTAGCAGGCACCTTCGGCCCCCTTCTTCTCGAAGAACTCCAGCACGCGAATGGGGTTGATGTCGGCCTTGCACGCCTTCACGCAGCGTCCGCAACCCACGCACAGCATGCGGTCGTAGGTTGCCAAAAAGCCGTTGAGCTTGTGATACATGCGATGGCGCACGCGCTCGCGGCCCGTGGGGCGGAAGTTGTGACCGCCAGCCACCACGGCGAACTGCGGCGAAGTGCACGCATCCCAGATGCGCTGACGCTCGCCGGTTTGGCCGTCAGGGTCGAGCACGTCCTGGATATCGAAGCAGAAGCACGTCGGGCACACGGCGGCGCAGGCGTTGCAGGCCAGGCACTTGCTGCCCAGCTCCTCCCAAAACGGGTCGGAATGGAACGCGTCCATGAGCATGGCCACGTCCTGGATCTCGGGGATCTCGGGATTGAACGCCGCCTGGCGCGCACGCGTGGCATGGCGGAACTCGATGCGGTCCTCGTTGGTGGCATCGCGCAGGTCAACGGCGGACTCCAGGATGTTGGCGGCCTCGACGCTGGAGATGCTGACCAGGAACTTATCGCCCAGACGATGAAGGAACAGGTCGTAGCCGAAACGCGCCTCGTCGGCATCCCACAGGTTGCAGAAGCAATCGGAGTCGGGGCTGCACGACACGCCCACGATCAACGTGGCGGCGCGGCGGGCCTTATAGTACGGATCGGGATAACGCCCGTCGCGGAACACCAGGTCCAAGCGGTTGATGGCGTTGATGTCGCACGCATGGGCGCCGAAGACCACGCGCGGGACCACTTCCTCCTGGAAATCGGCTACCTCGTTGGTGGCGGCGTTGTACCGCATGAGCGTTTCGGTGGGAGGAAGGAAGTAGCGCTTCGGCGATGCGAGCGTGGTGTCGTAGGCCAGGTCCATCTCGTCAGGCGAGCTGATGGCCTCGAACGAATAGTGCGCACCGCGCTTCACAGGGGCCACGACCTCGTAGCCGTCCATGAATGCCGACACCAATGCGGGTAGCTCCGCGGCGTCGAAAACTCGATAGAGCATGTTTCATCCGTTTCTCGTCTTACGGCATTGCGGGCTCCGATAACGCAAGCACCCGCATGGTGCTTGCAGGCGGCACGGCCACCCCCTTAAGGCAGCGTACCGATGGCAACACGCGTGAACAGTATTCCAGCATCCCGCCTAATCAAAAAGCCCTTTGCCCACTTGAGCGGGCAAAGGGCCTCCAAAGATGCAGGATGCCGGTCGGCTTATGCGAAGAAGATGCCGATCTCGCGCTCAGCGGACTCCGGAGAGTCGGAGCCGTGAATAACATTCTCGTCCATAATCAGACCGAAATCGCCGCGAATCGTGCCGGGGGCAGCTTCAGCCGGATTAGTGGCGCCCATGAGGGTGCGCACCTTGGCGACGGCGCCCTCGCCGGAGATGACCATCTTCACGACCGGGCCGGAGGTGATGTAGGAGATGAGGCCGTCGTAGAATGGCTTGCCCTCGTGCTCGGCGTAGTTGGCCTTGGCCTGGTCAAGCGTCACCATGCCCAGCTCCATGCGCTCGACGGTCAGGCCGGCGCGCTCGAAGCGGTTGACGATCTCGCCGATGTGGCCGTTGCGCACACCGTCGGGCTTGATCATGCTGTAGGTCTTCTGGATAGCCATGATTGGTACCTTTCTTCTTATCTCTTATCCCAAGCGCCCGTTTCCACGGGCGCAGGTTACCTTGATTGCGGCTTCAATGCTTGACTGCGCATCGAGCCGTTTGGCGACAGGCTCGGACACGAAGTCCGCAGCTCGTCAAGCCGTTAGTTCTGGCTGGGGAAGTACAGCTCCACGTTGCTGACCTTCCAACCGATGAGGTCGCGCACCATGGATAGCTTGTACTGCATCTGCCCGCCGCCGTCGGTTTCGGCGGTCACGTACACGGTGGAATCGGTCATGGACTTCTCCACGGCGTTGATGGTGGGTGCGGAATCCTTCACGAGCGAGTTGGTCATGGAAGCGGCGGACGTGTCGCTTACCTCGGCGGAATACAGCGCGGAGGCGTTATCCGGATCGGCGAACAGCTGCGTTGCCACGCTGTCCTGGCTGGGGTAGCCCCAACCCTGCGTGTACATGAACAGCGCGCCGCCAAAGGCCGCCACCACGAGCAGGATGATGACCACGAAAATCTTCAGACCCACGTTGCGGCGCTTGCGATCGCGCTTGGCAACGCCCTTGGACCACTGCTCCAGCTCCTCGTCGGAGGCGCTGAAGAAGCGATCATCGCCCGCTGCCGCGCCGTACTGGCCGGCATCGGCGGCGTAGGGGTCGCCGTAATAGTACGGATCGGCCTGCTGGGCCGCGTAGGGGTCCTGTTCGGCGTACATGGCGGAGCCGTCGGCTGCCACATCGATGCCGGAAAGGTCCGCCGAATCGGATGGCGCTGCGCCGCCGGGAACCGAAACCGGGGCCATGACCTGGGTGATCTCGGACGTGCCCTGGGCGACCGCTGCCACCGCGCGTTGGTAATCGACGCTTGCGGAGTCGGACAGGAAATACGTCTTGTCAGCGATGGACTCCTCGAAGGCGTTGACGGCCTTCTGCATCTGGCCGGTCGCGACGTAGGCCTGACCGAGGTTGGCGTACAGGCGGTTGCGCATCTCGGGCTGCATGTCGAACTGCAGGGCGCTCTCGTAGGACGACACCGCATCGGCGGCGCGATTGAGGGCCATGAAGCACACGCCCAGGTTCAGCAGGGCCTTGGTGGGGTCGGGGTTGGCCTCGTCAAGGGCGGCGTTGCGGAACGCCACGCCGGCCTCGGCGGTCTTGCCCATCTTCAGAAGCGCGTTGCCCATGGCCGTGTAGGCCTTGTAGGCGGAATCGTACTTCGCATCGGAAGCGGCCGCCTCGAAGTTGGCAACGGCATCCTCGTAGTCGTGCAGGGCGGCGTAGGCCATGCCCAGGTTGTAATGCACGCCGCCGCGGGCGTCGTAGGCCTCGTCGGCCACGGCCTGGCCGTAGGCCTGGATTGCCTCGTTGGGCTGCTTGAGCTTCACCAGGCAGTTGCCCATCTGGTGGTACAGCTGGCCCATCTCGCCGGGGGCGAGGGGGCTGGCCTCGTCCTGCAAGCACTGCCGGTAGCCTTCCAAGGCGCCTTGGAAGTCCTTCTGCGCATACGCTGCGCGGGCTTGCTGGAATAACTGGTTGTTCATCTGGATCCTTCGCTATCTTGTACGCTTCGGAATGCTGCGGTTAGCAGGTTATTCGGCGGCGTTCTCGATCTCGATGCCCTCGATCACATCGCCGACGCGAAGCTGGGCGATGACATCCATGCCCTCGATGGTCTGGCCGAACACGGTGTAGCCGCTGTCCAGCATGGGCTGGGCGCCCAGGCACAGGTAGAACTGAGAACCCGCGGAATCGGGGTTCTGGCTGCGGGCCATGGCCAACGCGCCGTCGGCGTGATGGTTGTTGGGGTTGGTGGAGTACTCCTCCTTGATGCAGTAGCCCGGGCCGCCGGTGCCGAGGCCGGCGAAGGGGTTGCCGGCAGCGGCGATGACCTGGTCGGTATCAAGGTCGCGCGTGTTGGGGCAACCGCCCTGGATGACGAAGCCGGGCACGTAGCGGTGGAACTTCAGGTTGTCGTAGAAGCCCTTGGTGGCAAGCTCGACGAAGTTACCGACGTGGATGGGGGCGTCCTTGCCCGCCAGCTGCACGCGGATGTCGCCCTTGGAGGTTTTGATGACGGCGATCTCATCGCCGGTGGGCTGATACGCGGGAGTGTACAAAGCCATGGGACTTCTCCTTTTCTCAAGCCGGCCCCGACGTTTGCCGGAGGCCTTCGCGAAAACGCCCGCGCAGAAGGCGGGCGTTGCTTTAAACGAATCTCGTGACGTGTAGTTTAGCAGCTTGGGACCGGACGCGGCGAAACCTGAAAACGCCTGCGGGGAAAAACCGTAGAACGCACAAACGGGGCCGGGGCGCCGGCAAGCGGCTCGGAGGAGCCATGCAGTCATCCCGCATTCCGCGCGAATCCGGACCCCACCGCTTTCCAGCCGCAGCCCCGGGCCCAGCGACCTTCGCTCCGTGCAAGCCGACC
>ERZ838483.1225-NODE-1225-length-24351-cov-3.653894_pt1 | contig 24351 bp, 20 predicted proteins | sample MGYA00519939_ERZ838483 | MGnify/ENA primary metagenome ERZ838483 (study PRJEB31850, sample SAMEA3708836) | human gut metagenome | biome: human gut; feature: human-associated habitat; material: faeces | place: China | collected 2014 ... | reverse complement strand
TAGTTGGTAGAGCAGGGGACTCTTAATCCCAAGGTCCGGGGTTCGAGTCCCCGACAGTCCACCATGTGAATCCAAGCCTCGCATATGCGGGGTTTTTCTTTTTCATACATTGTGCTTATGCTCGCCCGCAATCAGCTTTCACTTGCGGCGCTGTCGTACAATGGACACGACACATCTTGCCCACGGGAGCAGATTCCCTAAAAGGAGACATATTGGATTCCAAATCATCTGAGAAACGATTTGCGCTCATCATCGATGCCGATAACGTTTCTGCAAAGTACATCAAGCCGATCACCGACGAGCTGTCGAAATACGGCACCATCACCTATAAGCGTATCTATGGCGACTGGACGAGCACGTTGCATGCGAAATGGAAAGATGCGCTGCTTGAGAATTCGATCACGCCCATTCAGCAGTTCAGTTACACCACGGGTAAAAATGCCACCGATTCTGCCATGATCATCGATGCTATGGACATCATGTACACCGGGTCGGTCGAGGGGTTTTGCATCGTTTCCAGCGATAGCGATTTCACGCGTCTAGCAAGCCGCATCCGCGAAAGCGGCCTCACCGTCATCGGCATGGGGGAGAAGAAGACGCCTGTTCCGTTTCGCAAGGCGTGCGATATCTTCACCACGCTTGAGCTGCTCGTGGGTGAAGGAGGCAAAGCGTCCCGGCGCGGCCATCGGGGGCAGGCGGCCTCGAATGCGGGGCAGGGCAGCGGGCCGAGCATTGAGCAGGTCGAGCGTGCTGTGGCCGATATCGTTACGGATAACCAGAACAACGGTAAGGCTACGGGTCTCGGAGAAGTCGGAAGCCGTCTTCTCAAGCGCTATCCCGATTTCGATGTGCGCAGCTATGGCACTAATCAGCTTACGAAGCTGCTCGGCGAGTTCTCCAGCGTTCAGATCACCAAGGATGGCAATAGCGTGATGGTGGAGTTGACGGAAAGCTCTGCGGCTCCCGCCGGCGATCGAGCTAGCGACGATGGGCAAACGGGGACGGCGGTTTCATCGGGTTCCGAGAATCAGCCTGAAGAGAATGCCGTCGAATCGCAGCAGGGCGCATCCGAAGTGCAGGAGGGCGACAAGCCGCGTCGATCCCGCAGATCCCGATCTCGCAGGTCTCGCTCGAAAGTCGGCAGCACCGGCGATAGGGCGCAATCCTTCGACGGCGAATCGGATAAGGCCGAGCCTGTCCTGGAGGATAAGGCCGAGGTCGAAGAGGCTCTCTCGTCTGAGGAAGCCGGTGCGAAGGTGCGCCGCCCGCATGACCGATCCGATGACGCTTCCCATGATGGGGCGGCTTCGGGTGATGCGGCTGCCGTAGAAACCTTCGATGGGGCGCACGCTGACGTCACGTCGGCGGACCACTCCGAAGCCGGCCATGCATTCGATGCCGCCGACGAAGCGTCTGCTGCGCAGGAGGATGGGGAAGAGCGCGCTGCCCAACCTGAGGCTCGGGGCTCCAAACCGGCTCGCAAGCGTCGCAAACCTTCGCGTGCTCAACGGTCCGAGAAGATGCACGGGCAGACCCCCGAACAGCTTATCTTCGATGCTGTGCGCGATGCGGGCGTCGACGGGGTCGGTATCGTCGATCTGTCCAAGCTTGTGCGCAGCACGTTCAGGTCGTTCAAGGTTCGCGACCACGGGTTCGCTCAAATGCGGCAGTACATCGCTTCTCTTGCCGATATCAAGGTTGAGAAGCGGGGCAGCGATTATTTCGCCGTGCTCGAAGAATAGGCTTGTGCCTTACGTGGTGCGCTGCATTGTTCGGCGCATCATGTGTTTCCATCCGGTTAAATCCACCGTTTAGAGCGATAACCGGTCATTCGACCCTGTTGTCCGCTGCAGGTTTTGCTATGATTGCAAGGCGCAAATTTGCGCAGATGGGCGTGCGGGCGTGGCGGAATTGGCAGACGCGCCAGATTTAGGTTCTGGTGGGCAACCCCCGTGAAGGTTCAAGTCCTTTCGCCCGCACCATTTGAGGGGAGCATGCACGCATGCATGTTCCCCTCAGCTGCATTATGCTGAAGCTTGCTTTCCCTGTTGCGGGGCAAGGCGGGCGGGAAGGAACGAATGGTATGGAAACATTGAAGGCAATCGGGCGGAAGTGGAACGACATCAGCCTGATCAAGCGCATTCTCGTCGGTTTGGTCATCGGCGCTGTTTTGGGCGTGTTTTTGCCGGGTAACGACGTGCTCGAGATGTTCGGCACGTTGTTCGTCTCCGCGCTGAAGGGCGTGGCACCCATCCTGGTATTCTTCTTGGTCATCAGCGCGCTTGCAAACGCCAAGGGCGCCGGTGCCATGAAGGTGGTCGTGATCTTGTATCTGGCTGCTACGTTCATCGCGGCGTTCGTCGCCGTTTTGATGAGCTCCCTGTTCCCCGTGGAGCTTACCTTGGCCGCGGCGCAGGACACCTCCGCGGCTCCTTCCGATATCGGGTCGGTGTTCTCCAAACTTTTGCTGTCCATCGCCTCCAACCCCGTTGATGCCCTGACCAACGCGAATTACCTGGGTATCCTTGCGTGGGCCGTGCTGCTCGGCATTGCCTTGCGTCATGCCAAGGACGGCGTGAAGGAGGTCTTCGCCTCTATCTCCGACGCGGTTTCGCAGGTCGTGCGTTGGATCATCTCCCTGGCTCCGTTCGGCATCATGGGCTTGGTGTACACCTCGGTCAGCACCAACGGCCTCGAGATCTTCACCGAGTACGGTCAGCTTCTGCTGGTGCTTCTTGCCGCTATGGCCGTGGTCGCCTTCGTGACTAATCCTCTTTTGGCGTTCGCGTGCTTCCGCAAGAACCCCTATCCGCTGGTGTGGCGTTGCACGAAGGACTCTGGCGTTACGGCGTTTTTCACTCGCAGCTCCGCGGCTAACATCCCTGTGAACATGGAGCTGTGCAAGAAGCTGGGTCTGAACAAGGACAGCTACTCCGTGTCCATCCCCTTGGGTGCGACCATCAACATGGGCGGCGCGGCTGTGACTATTTCCTTGATGGCCATGATGGCTGCTCATACCATGGGCATCGAGGTCGGTTTCGGCACCGCTGTCATCTTGGGCGCGCTTTCCGCCGTGTCCGCTTGCGGCGCTTCCGGCGTCGCCGGCGGCAGCCTGCTGCTCATCCCTCTGGCCTGCAGCCTGTTCGGCATCGGTAACGACGTGGCCATGCAGGTCGTCGGCATCGGCTTTGTGATCGGCGTTATCCAGGACTCCGTGGAGACGGCTATCAACTCCTCCACCGACGTGTTGTTCGCGGCTTCCGCCGAGTACATGCAGTGGCGTCGCGAGGGTCGCGATTTCAAGCCCGGCGCGGATGCGTAGGGTCTAGGCGATAAGCCAAATATCCCGACACCTAGGAAAGGGGGCGCATGTCGCGCCCCCTTCTTGCGTTTTACTTCGGGTCTGGTATTCGGGCGCGCCCTGCATTTGGCATGTTGGCGTTCGGGGTCTGCGTAGGAGGGTTTTGGGCTGGGCATGGCCGCTGGATGTCGTTGACGGATATCGAAAACCTCCAAGGGCGGAAACGGTTGCGACAAGCATGGGCTAAAAGAGCGGCACGCCTAGTGTGGCGCTGGCAATGACGCTCGATTGTGTTTTGAGGGGTATAGGCGCGGGCAACGAAAAAGGGCGCCTAAGCGCCCTTGAACCATGTATGGAAGAGGGGATTGCGTGCTACCCCACAAACCGGCCCAACAAAAAGCCGATGATCACGCATGCAGCAGCGAAGCAAGCTGAAAGACCCACAAGCCGGGTGTCATGATGCTTGTCTCGGTTGCGCTCCTCCTGCTGCTTGCGCTTTGCGGGGAAGTAGGAGTAGCCGTCGGTGGTGATGGCTACCACAGTGCCTCGACGATCGTCCGGACGTTTGGCGAGCGCGCCTCGTTCGATCAGCTCGCGCTGCAGATCATCGTCGGGACGCAACGGGAATGCGCAGCGATAAACCAGCTCGCCGTCGACGGTGCAGGTTGCGCGTTCGTAATCAAGCAAACGGCCAAGTTCCCGCTCTTGCAGGATGTTCAATTCGATGGAAGCCATGATGATTTCCTCTGGTGCGTTGAGTGTGCGTTTTCAGACATAGTTATGATACCCTGAACAGGTTCGTTTTGGTAGGCAAATGTGGCAAGCGGCGCGGTGGTTTTCCCGCGTCCCATTGCGCGGTCGATGCTTGCGTTTCCGTGGTTCGTTCGTGAACGCGGGACCTCAGCTTTATCGAGCGGGTGGAATGTGCCATAATAACAGGTCGGTGCGCTATAGCACCTATGAGCAAGTAACGATGGAGGATAGCTACGTGGAAACTAAAGTTGAGGCTCTTGAGGGCAACCGCGCGAAGGTGACCATCACCCTCGATGCCAAGGACGTCGACGCCCGTATCAAGAATACGTATAAGGAATTCGCTAACAAGTACAACTTCCCCGGGTTCCGCAAGGGCAAGGCCCCGCGTCCCATTATCGATAACGCTCTGGGCAAGGACGCCGTCCGCGCTTCCGTCGCCGACGAAGTGGTGAACGGCCTTTCCCCCATCGCCATCGACGAAAAGGGCCTGTTCCCGATCAGCAAGCCCGAGTTCGCTGAAGAGCCCGGTCTGGTCGAGGACGGCAAGGAGTACTCCTACACCTTCACCATCGAGTGCAAGCCCGAGGTCGAGCTGGACAGCTACGAGCCCGTCGAGATCGAGCTTCCCGGCGAAGAGGCCACCGATGAGGAGATCGAGGACCAGATCGAGCACTTCCGCGAGCATTACTTCACGTTCAAGGATGCCCCGGCCAACACCAAGGTCAAGGTCGACTCCGAGCTGACCATCGCCATGAAGTCCACCGACGACAAGGGCGAGGCCATCGAGAGCCTGTCCACCGAGGAGCGCCCGTACACCATGGGCGCCGGCCTTCTGCCCGAGGGGTTCGAGGAGAAGCTGGTGGGCCTGAAGAAGGGCCAGACCGCAGAGTTCGACCTGGATATGCCGGCCAACCCGCCCGTTCTGCTGCGCGCCCTCAAGGACAAGACCGAGAAGATCCACTTCGACGTCGAGGTTAAGGCCGTCCGCAAGAAGATCCTCCCCGAGGTCACTGATGAGTGGGTCAAGGAGACTTTGGGCTTTGAGAACGTCGAGGAGCTGCGCACGCGCCTGGCTGAGAGCCTGACCGCTCAGAAGAAGTCCATGCTGCCGGGCCTGAAGGAGCGCGCTTGTCTGAACAAGCTCATCGAGCGCATGGATGTCGAGGTTCCCGCCGCCATGGCCGAGGCTGCTGAGGCCAACCTGCTGCAGGAGCTGTTCCAGCAGCTGCAGGCTTCCGGCATGTCCTTCGACGCCTATCTGCAGCAGATGGGCCTGAAGGCCGAGAACTTCAAGGACGACATCAAGCTGCAGGCCGCTGACAACGTCAAGCAGGACCTGGCCCTTGACGCTTGGGCCCGTCATTTCGACATGCAGGTCTCCGATGCCGACGTCACCATGGAATTCGTGAAGTCCGGCGTCGAGGATCCGGCTGCTCTGGAAGAGGATTGGCGCAAGAACGGCCAGCTGCACATGGTTCGCGAGGGCGTGCTGCGCACGAAGGCCGTCACGGACCTGATGGACAAGGCTGTTGTCACCGAGGTTCAGCCGAAGGCCGCCGACGAGAAGCCGGCTAAGAAGACCGCCAAGAAGGCTGCCAAGGCCGACGACGCCGAATAGCACAAGCTGTCAGCCATTTTCAGCCCGCCCAGGATGTGCGCGCGTGATCGTGCGCATGCCTGGGCGGGCTGTGGTTACTCCATGAATGCGTCATAGCGCTTGCGCGCGCGGCCATGTTGCCGCACTATAGCTATCAAACCTTTTGGCCGCTGCGGCGGCTTTTCAAGAGAAGCGAGGCTTACATGAGTTTCAACCCACATTCTGCTCTGATCCCCTACGTTGTGGAGCAGTCGCCGCGTGGCGAGCGCAGCTACGATATCTATTCCCGCCTGCTCAACGAGCGCATCATCTTCTTGGGCGAGCAGATCGACGACCAGGTGGCCAACTCCGTGGTCGCGCAGCTGCTTCATCTGGAGTCGGCCGATCCTGAAAAGGATATCAGCCTCTACATCAACTCCCCGGGCGGCAGCGTGACCGCTGGTCTGGGCATCCTTGATACCATGAACTTCATCAAGTGCGATGTTTCCACCATCTGCTTGGGCGAGTGCGCTTCCATGGCTGCCGTGCTGCTGTCCAACGGCGCGAAGGGCAAGCGTCTGTGCCTGCCCAATTCTATGGTGCTCATCCATCAGCCTTCCGGCGGTGCTCAGGGTCAGCAGACCGAGATCGCCATCGTGGCAGACTTCATGCTGAAAACCCGTCAGCGCCTGAACAGGATCCTGGCCGATAACACCGGCCAGTCTCTGGACACCATCCAGCGCGACACCGAACGCGACAATTACATGACCGCCGAGCAGGCTCTCGAGTACGGCCTTGTCGACCGTATCGTCACGTCCCGTGCGGCAATGGCCAAATCTGAATAGGAACGATAATCTCGATGAACGATAGACACGACGATCAATACGCGGGCAAGGACCCCAAGGACATCGTGTGCGCATTCTGCGGTAAGCATCCGCATCAGGTTGCGGCCATGATCTCGGGCCCGAACGGCATCTATATCTGCGATGAATGCATCTCCGTATGCGCCGACGCCATGATGCGCGACCTGGGTTTGCAGGTGCCTGCTATGGGCGAAGCGGGCAACGACAGGGTCGTAGAGGCCCATATGGAGCAAGCCGCGGCACCTAGCCCCGAGCTCGTGCTCTCGCAGCTTCCTACGCCCCATGAGCTGTATGCCGAGCTGTCCGAGCATGTGGTGGGGCAGGAGGCCGCGAAACGGGCTTTGTCCGTTGCGGTGTATAACCATTACAAGCGCATCAGCCTTGGCGAGCAGGCCAAGGAAGGCGATGTCGAGCTTGCGAAATCGAACATCATGTTGCTGGGGCCCACGGGCTCAGGCAAAACGCTGCTGGCCCAAACTCTCGCCCGTACCCTGCAGGTTCCGTTCGCCATCGCGGATGCGACCACGCTCACCGAAGCCGGCTATGTCGGCGAGGACGTCGAGAACATCCTGCTCAAGCTCATCACGGCAGCTGATTTCAATATCGAGCGAGCCGAGATCGGCATCATCTACATCGACGAGATCGACAAGGTGGCCCGTAAGGCCGAGAACCTTTCCATCACGCGCGATGTGTCGGGGGAAGGTGTTCAGCAGGCGCTGCTCAAGATCGTCGAGGGGACCGAGGCATCCGTGCCGCCGCAGGGCGGCCGTAAGCATCCTCAGCAGGAGCTTATCCATATCGACACCACCAACATCCTGTTCATCCTGGGCGGTGCGTTCGTGGGTTTGGCGGACATCATCGCCGAGCGAGTCGGCAAGTCGGGCTTGGGCTTCAATGCCGATATGCCCGAGTCCAAAAAGCACGCCGATGCCGCGCTGCTGGCGCAGGTTCTGCCCGAGGATTTGAACAAGTTCGGCATGATCCCCGAATTCGTCGGACGCATCCCGGTCGTCACCAGCTTGTCCGAGCTTTCCGAGGACGATCTGGTGCGCATCCTGACCGAGCCGAAGAACGCGTTGGTCAAGCAGTACAAGCGCATGTTCGAATTCGAGGAATCCGAGCTGACGTTTACCGACGAGTCCCTCCGCGCCATCGCGCGCGAGGCTTTGGAGCACGGCACGGGCGCGCGCGGCCTGCGCAGCATCTGCGAACGCGTGCTGCAAAACGTTATGTATGACCTGCCGGAGCACGATGGTGCTTCGACGGTGGTGGTTCGCGCCACCGATATCACAGGGGAGACCACCCCGGTGATCGCTTCTATTCCCGAACAACCGGAGATGAGCGTCTAATATGGAAGAAATGCCGAAAACCTACGATACCGCCGCCGTTGAGCAGCGCATGCTGGACAAGTGGCTTGAGGGCGACTATTACCGTCGCAGCGCCGGCGTCGGCGATTGCACGGTGACCATCCCGCCGCCCAACGTCACGGGCAAGCTGCATATGGGTCACGCTATGGATGACACCATCCAGGACACGTTCGTTCGCTTCAACCGCATGCGCGGTCGTTCCACGCGTTGGATCCTGGGAACGGACCACGCTGGCATCGCCACGCAGACCAAGGTGGACAAGAAGCTTGCCGCCGAGGGCATCTCGCGCCGCGAGATCGGCCGTGACAAGTTCATCGATGCGTGCTGGGACTGGACCAACGAGTACGGCGGATTCATCGTCGAGCAGGTCAAGCGCATGGGTTGCTCCGTTGATTTCTCCGACCCGCACTTCACTATGGACGACGATTACGCCAAGGGCGTGCGCAAGGTGTTCTGCGACTGGTATCACGACGACCTGATTTATCGCGGCAAGCGCATCGTGAACTGGTGCCCGCATTGCACCACGGCCATCGCCGATGACGAGGCGGAGTACAAAGAGGAAGACGGCCACCTGTGGCATTTGCGCTACCCGTTGGTCGAGCCTATCGATGGCCAGGACTACATCGTGGTCGCAACCACCCGTCCGGAAACCATGCTGGGCGACACAGGCGTTGCCGTATCTCCGAAAGACCATGACAAGGATAAGTTCGTGGGCGCGAAGGTCATGCTGCCCATCATGGATCGCGAGATCCCGATCTTCTCCGATTTCTACGTCGACGCGGGTTTCGGCTCCGGTTTCGTGAAGGTCACTCCCGCCCATGATCCCAACGACTTCGCCATGGGCGAACGCCACGGGTTGGAGAAGATCAACATCTTCGACGAGACGGCGCACGTCGTGGAGGGCTACGGCCAGTTCACCGGCATGAGCCGCGAGGAGTGCCGTGAGGCAGTTGTGGCGTGGTTCGAGGAGCATGGCCTGCTTGATCATGTCGAGGACCATCATCATTCGGTCATGCATTGCTACCGTTGCGACTCCGCGCTGGAGCCGTGGCTGTCCGAGCAGTGGTTCGTGGCCGTCGACAAGCTGAAGGGCCCGGCAACCGAGGCCGTCACCTCCGGCAACATCAAGTTCCATCCCGAGCGCTGGACGCAGTCCTACCTTACCTGGATGGAGAACCTTAAGGACTGGTGCATCTCCCGCCAGCTGTGGTGGGGCCATCGTATCCCCGTGTTCTACTGCGAGGATTGCGGTTGGGAAGATGCGCTGATGGAAGATACCGATGTGTGCCCGAAGTGCGGCGGGCATCACGTGCGCCAGGACGAGGACGTTTTGGACACCTGGTTCTCCAGCCAGCTTTGGACCTTCGCCACGCAGGGTTGGCCCGACAACACCGAGTTGTTGAAGGGGCATCATCCCACGGCTGCTTTGTTCACTGCACGCGATATCATCGCGCTGTGGGTTGCGCGCATGATCATGGCCTCTACCTACTTCCTGGACGAGATCCCGTTCCATGACGTGGTCATCTACGCCACCATCCTGGCCAAGGACGGCACCCGCATGTCCAAGTCCAAGGGCAACGGCGTCAACCCCATGGACCTTATCGAGAAGTACGGCGCCGACGCCATGCGCTTCAATCTGCTCACGCTCGTCACCAACAACCAGGACGTGCGCTTCGATGCCAACATCGACAAGAAGACCCGCGAGCTCATCGACAGCCCGCGTACCGAGCAGGCGCGTTCGTTCGTCACGAAGATCTGGAACGCCAGCCGCTTCGTGCTCGGTAACCTGGAAGGCTTCACTCCTGGCGAACCCGTGGCGCGCACTCAGGCGGATGCGTGGATTTTCAGCCGCTTGGCCCGCCTGTCCAAGGTTGTCACGGAGGGGATTTCCGCATACCAGTTCGGCGAGGTTGCGCGCGAGCTGCACAACTTCTTCTGGAACGAGTTCTGCGATTGGTACATCGAGTTTTCGAAGGCCAGCCTGCGCGCCGAGGGCGAGGAGCGCCTGCAGACGCAGCGCAATCTGGTGTTCGTGCTGGACAACGCGCTTCGCCTGCTTCATCCGGCCATGCCGTTCGTGACCGAGGCCATCTGGGAGCATCTTCCCAAGGTCGAAGGCGAGAAGCCGGCGCTTATGGTTGCGGCATGGCCCGAGCCTGAGGCGCTTGCGTCTTGGATCGACCCCGAGGCCGAGCGCGCGGTCGGCATGCTGTGCGGCGTCGTGGGCGCCGTGCGCTCCACGCGTGCCCACTACGGCATCAGCCCCAAGCAGGAGCTTGCGGTCGTGGTGAACGCTCAGCCCGAGAACGTAACCGTGCTCGAGGAGCTTTCCTCGCAGATCTCCGTCATGGCGCGTGTGTCCGAGTTCGCGGTCGCCGCAGGCGCGCCCAAGCCCGCTGAGAGCGCGGCCGTGGTGGTCGAGGGCGCTGAGGTGTACAGTGTGCTCACCGGCATGGTCGATTTCGATGCCGAGCGCACCCGTCTTGCCAAGGAGCAGAAGAAGCTTGCCGGCGATGCCGCCAAGTTCTCTAAGAAGCTCTCCAATCCGGGCTTCTTGGCGAAGGCCGCTCCCGAGATCGTGGAGAAGGACCGCGCCAAGCTCGCCGAGATCGAGGACCAGTTGGCCCGTGTCGAGGCTCAGCTGTCCGAGCTTGGGCAGTTGTGAAGGAATTCGCAGCTAGCGGACCAAATAACTTGCACGATAAGGGCAATGGCGGTATACTGTCCAATCGTGTCTTGTGACAAGTAAAGGTTTTACTGAACATATAAGAAGGAACAGGCAATGGATATCATTCGCGCAATCGAGCAGCAGCAGATCAAGTCCGATCTCCCCGAATTCCACGTTGGCGACAACGTCAAGGTTCACTACCGCATCACCGAGGGTAACCGTGAGCGTATCCAGGTGTTCCAGGGCGACGTGATCCGTCGTCACGGTCATGGCGTTCGTGAGACGTTCACCGTCCGTAAGATCAGCTTCTCCATCGGCGTTGAGCGTACCTTCCCGGTGCATTCCCCGAAGATCGACAAGATCGAGGTCACCCGTAAGGGCGATGTCCGTCGCGCCAAGCTGTACTACCTCCGCGACAAGGTGGGCAAGGCCGCCAAGATCAAGGAGAAGTCCTTCCGCTAAGCCGATATTCGGCATATGCGACTTCAAGAACCCCTCATCCGAATGGAGGAGGGGTTCTTTTTGATTCGGAACACGTCTACATTTACTTGCTATCGGATTTGGCTCTATCGGCTGGAACGAAAAGGTCCGAGAGATTATCGTTCCATTTTTGTGTGGCGGCTGCGCTGGCTCGAGCGAAGTCGGATGGCTTCGAGAGGCTATCGTCTACGAAGTTGTTTAGGCTTGCGTTGAATGCAGATTGCGCAAATCCTAACGCCGAGTGCGGCGGGGCCGGCCTTTCCGTGTGGTTTGCGCTGAATGCGAATCGCGCGATTCCGGACGTGATTTCGAGATAGGCTGCTTCCAAACCAGGGGGGTACTGGCGGCCATACGGTACTGTACGCCATGCAGGAGAGAAAACCATGGGTCCAACGGTTGCAGAAATCAAATCGAAGCTACAAGCTGCCGATGCTGCTGAGTTTGCTGTTCTTGAGCGTTCGCTGGTTGCGGATACGCGCAAGGGGGTTCGTGCGGCGGTCGAATCGGCTCGAAGGCGACTTGCCGTCGAGGCTCAGGAAGCTGCGCGTCTGGAGGGGATGTATACCTTCCAAAACGATATCGCCCATGGGGGCTTGGTGGTCGGCCTTGACGAGGTTGGGCGCGGTCCGTTGGCGGGTCCGTTGGCAGTGGGCGCAGTGGTGCTGCCGGATCAGCCGCATATCCCAGGTCTCAATGATTCCAAGCAGGTGAAACCGGAATCGCGCGAGGTCATTGCTGGTCGCATTAAGGAGATTGCGCTTGCCTGGACCGTCCAATACGTTTCACCCGAGGATATCGACGCCAATGGGATGACGGCTTCGTTGTTGCATGCGTTTCGGGCTGCCCTTGCGGAAGTGGAGTCAGCGGGCGTGAAGCCCGACACGGTGCTGCTCGATGGCAATCCATTGCATATGGACCCGCGAGAGGTGAACGTGGTGAAAGGCGACGGGAAATGCGCATCCATCGCTGCGGCGTCCATTGTGGCGAAGGTCGAGCGAGATGCGCTTATGTGCGAGTATGCCCGGCAGTACCCCGAGTATGATTTCTCGTCTAACAAAGGATATGCCAGCGCCGCGCATATCCAGGCTATCAAGGACTATGGGCTTTGTCCGATTCACCGGGCTTCCTTTTGCCATGCGTTCACGCAGGAAAGCTTGTTTTGATCGGTGTCTGCGCAGTGCCTAGGAATTGCGTGCCTGTCGCCTGATTTGGCGTGATTCGATGCGGCTCTGCAAGCTTGCGTGGCGTTATCTGCAAGGTTCGCACAAGGGTTGTGCAAGATGGCGTCGTTAAGGTGGGTCATAGCGAGGAAAGGAGCACGCTATGGCCGAATCACGCCATGACGAGAAGCGCAGCGAACAGGACATCGAGCATGCTGGGCAATTTGCAACAAACAAGGGCGAAGAACCTGTTGCGAACAACGGCGAAACCATTGGGCCCATGTCCGCAAACAAGGATGAACCCCCACTGCAGTCTTCTAAAGACGGTAAAGGCGCTGCCAACCAACCCAATATGCACAACAAGCGCCTGGGCCGTTTAGGGGAGGATGTCGCGGCGCGTTACCTGGTGTCACGCGGTTACGAGATCATCGCGCGGAACTGGACATGCCAGGCTGGCGAGGCGGATATCATCGCACGTGATGATGATATCTTGGTGTTCGCCGAGGTGAAGACGCGATCGAGTACCGAGAAAGGCTTTCCCAGCGAAGCCGTCGACAGCAAAAAGCGTGGGAAGTATCTCAAAATCGCCGAGCTTTTCACAAGCAGATACGATGCTGAAGACCTGCAGGTTCGTTTTGATGTCATGTCGTTGGTCGTCACCGACAACGCGCACGCCACTATCCGTCATTACATCAACGCCTTCGGGGCCGAGTCGCTATGAGCGCGTCGTGCGTGGTGCACGCCGCAACGTTGCGCGGCGTGCAGGCGGTTCCCGTTGAGGTCGAAGTGTGCGTGAGCAATGGGATGCCGGGCTTTTCGGTGGTCGGGATGGCCGATGCTTCGGTGCAGGAATCGCGGGAGCGCGTGCGGGCTGCGTTGCGAGCCTGCGGTTTCAGCATGCCGAGCAGCAAAGTGGTGGTGAACCTTGCACCGAGCGCGCTGCGCAAAACCGGTTCCGGCTTCGACCTTCCCATAGCAGTGGGCCTGCTGTGCGCAACGGGCCAAGTGAACCCTGCCGTGCTCGATGGCGTGCTGTTTGCCGGGGAACTCTCGTTGGAAGGGGCGGTGCGGCCGATTGCCGGCTTGCTTGCCTATGCCTTGTGCGCCCAGCGGCAGGACCTTGCGCTTGTCAGCGCGGCTGAGGACGGCGCGGGGCGCATAGAGGGCATAAGGCGGCGCGTCATTGAGTCGCTTGGGCAGCTGCGTCGTGGAGAGTTCGCCGAACTTGGGGGCGCGTTGGCGCCCGAAAAGCCCCAGGAACTTGATTTTCGCGACATCGCGGGTCATGACATGGCCAAGCGCGCATTTCAGATAGCGGCGGCAGGAGGCCATGGTCTGCTGATGATGGGTCCTCCGGGTTCCGGCAAGACCATGCTGGCGTCGCGTCTGCCCTCGATATTAGCCCCTTTGTCGCGTTCGGAGGCGCTTGAGGCGGCGGTCATCCATTCCGTTGCCGGTCGGGATGCCGCGCCGCTGCTGGCGGGCATCAGGCCGTTTCATGCGCCTCATCATTGCGCTACTCTGGCGGGTTTGGTGGGCGGGGGATCGCCTCCGCGACCAGGTGCCATCTCGCTAGCGCATAACGGGGTGCTGTTTTTGGACGAGCTGCCTGAATTCGCCCCTTCGGTGTTGCAGGGCATTCGGCAGCCCATGGAGGCCGGCGAAGTGGTGGTCACGCGAGCCGATGGAAGCGTCTGCTTCCCTGCGCGCTTCATGCTGGTGGCGGCCGCCAACCCGTGCCCCTGCGGCTTTTTCGGCGACTCCGAGCGCACGTGCACCTGCTCGCAGCGCCAGGTGCATCAATATCAGGGACGTGTGGGCGGGCCGCTCATGGACCGCATCGACGTGCATATCGATGTCGCACGCATCCCGCCGGGACAGGTGCTGTCCACAGGGCACGGGACCTCGTCGGCGAAGCTTCGCGAAGGTGTGCTTGCGGCTCGAGAATACGCATCGTGGCGACGCAGCACCACGGGTTTTGATGAGCGCGCGCGTCAGGCCGAGGTGTTGGTCGAGTCGTGTGCGATGAGCGAAGCCGATCGCGACTTTCTGGAGAAGCTAGCCGCATCCGGATCGATGAGCGGGCGCGCCATCATGCGCACGTTGGCGCTGGCGAGAACCATCGCCGATATGGAGCAGGTGCCTAAGGTGGGCCGAGACCACTTATGCGAAGCGGTTGGCTTTCGATTGCGCGAAGGGGGCGCATGATGACGAGCGGACGGCGGGAGGGGCACGGCGTGCGGCTGGCGGGGATGAGGACGGTGCTCCTGCCCGACGACCCAAGGTTTCCCGCCGCTTTGCGCGTCATCCCGCGACCGCCGAAGCGGCTGTATGTGTTGGGCGACCCTGAGGTGCTTACGGAGGGGCTTGCCGTGGTGGGCGCGCGTAAGGCCACGCCTTACGGCATCGGCGCGGCGAAGCGCTTCGCGCGGCTTGCGGCGCAGCGGGGCATCGCGGTCATATCAGGCGGCGCACGGGGTTGCGACGCCGCCGCTCACGAGGCGGCGCTTTCCGAAGGCGCGCCCACGGTGGCGTTTTTGGGTGGCGGCTGCGATGTGCCGTACCCTCGAGAACATGCGGGCCTGTTCGAGCGGATAGCGCTCTCCGGTGGAGCGGTTGTTTCCGAGCATGCTTGGGACGCGCCGGCCTTGCCTCAGCAGTTCCGCACGCGCAATCGGCTTATCGCGGGATTGGCGCGGGCGACGCTCATTGTGGAGGCCGGTTTGCCTTCGGGGACCTTCTCCACCGCCGATGAAGCGCTTGCGGCGGGTCGTGACGTGTTGGTGGTGCCCGGCGCCATCAACTCGGCTTCCTCGAAGGGGGCGAATCGTTTGCTCGTGCAGGGGGCGTTTCCCGTAGTCGACGATGAATCGTTTTCCGATGTGCTTTTCAGCGTGTTCGGCTGCCTGAAGATGCAAGATGCTGATGAGCTGAGCGGGAAAGGGAGTCCAGCAGGGTCGGTCGGCTCGAGGGGCGCCCGCAGCGCAAGCCGCGCGGCTGCGGACCCGATTACGGCTGCGCTGCAGGCGGAGCCGTTAGGTATGGAGCAGCTCTTCGAACTGGCCAGCGAGCACTGTGGCAAGCGGGATGCGCGCGCCTGGCTGATGGAGCGGTTGGCGGTAGGCGAGCAAGCAGGTTCGTTCGCGCGTTATCCTGATGGGCGTTGGGGGCCACGGGCCTAGCGTCTGGTATGCTATGGCCTATGGAAACTATGAAACGAATCTCAATCATCGGGGCCGGTCTTGCAGGAAGCGAGGCGGCCTTGCAGCTAGCGGACCGAGGGTTCTCGGTCCGCCTTGTGGAAATGCGCCCCGAAAAGGGCACGCCCGTGCATAAAACCGGCTTGTGCGCCGAGCTGGTCTGCTCGAACAGCTTGAAGAGCACGAAGCCGGAAAGCGCGGCGGGCATGCTGAAAGCCGAGCTTGCCGCGCTTGGCTCGCAGGTGCACGCTGCCGCCCTTGACAACGCCGTGGCGGCAGGCGGCGCCCTTGCGGTCGATCGCGAGGCGTTCGCCCGTCAGATCACGCTGCGCATTCAGGAGCACCCGTGCATTTCCTTGGAGCATGCGGAGGTGCGTTCGGTGCAGCAGGGGTGCGAGGGCGCCGATGCCGTCATCCTAGCGTCCGGTCCGTTGACTTCCGATGCTTTGGCGGAATCGCTGTCTCAGATCACGGGGTCGGACCGTATGGCGTTCTACGACGCGGCGGCGCCCATCGTCATGGCCGATTCGCTGGACATGGGCAAGCTGTTCCGCCAAAGCCGCTACGAGGATGCGGGCGGCCAGGTGGGCGACTACCTGAACGCGCCGTTCTCGCGTGAGGAATACGAGGCGTTCATCGAACAGCTGATCGGCGCCGATCGCGTGATTCGCCGCGAATTCGAGACGCGCGATCTGTTCCAGGCTTGCCAGCCCATCGAGGAGATCGCCCGTAAGGGCGTCGATGCGCCTCGCTTCGGCACGCTCAAGCCCGTCGGTCTGACCGATCCCGCTACGGGCAGGCGCCCGTGGGCCGCCTTGCAGCTGCGCGCCGAGGATGCGCATGGGGAAAGCTATAACCTAGTGGGTTTCCAGACCAACTTGACGTTCCCCGAGCAAAAGCGCGTGTTCCGTATGATCCCGGGTTTGGAGCAAGCCGAGTTCGCGCGTTATGGCGTCATGCATCGCAACACGTTCATCAACGCCCCAAAGCTGTTGACGCCCGAGCTTAGGCTTCGCAGCACCGGTGGCGTCGATGTGCCCGTGTTCGTGGCGGGTCAGCTGGCGGGAACCGAGGGTTATTGCGAGGCGATCCGTTCCGGGCTTCATGCGGCGCTGCATGTCGCCGCGTTGCTCGGCGGCGTGAAGGCTCCGCAGCTGCCGGCGGAAACAGCGTTCGGCGCATTGCTGGCATACGCTACCGGTCCCAGCACCATCGATTATCAGCCCATGCACGTGAACTTCGGCATCATGGAGCCGCTTGAGCAGCGAATCCGCAACAAGGGGCAGCGCTATGCGGCCTATGCTGAGCGCGGGTCGCAGGCTCTTGAGCACTATTGCGACGAGCTGCGCGCTTGCGGGCTTTTGGGCTGTGCCGGGGAAGCTGCCGAGCATGGCGCCTAAGGCCGAAGCCGCTTGCGACGATAAGGCGCCCAAGGATGTGGATGCGCGCCTGTTCTCGGCTATCGAGCGCTTCATCGGCTCGTGGCGTACCGAGCGCAATCCCTCCGAGAACACCGTGCGCGCGTATCGCATCGACTTGCTCGATTATGCCCGATGGGCAAAGCGCACGCGCGTCGACGGGTTGCATCCTGCCCACCGGCAGCTTCGCCGCTATTTAAGCCAGCTTGAACAGGCGCAGTACTCGCGCGCCACGGTGAATCGCAGGCTGTCCGCCGTGCGAACCTTCTTCCAGTGGCTCAACGTCAACGGGATCGTGTCGGAGGACCCCGCCAGCGCGCTTTCCGGCCCCAAGCAGCCGCACCGCCTGCCGCATCATCTTCGCCCGCAAGACGTTGCCGCGCTGCTAGGCGTATACGGCAAACGGCTTGATTCCCAAGGGCGCGATGAGCGCACGCCTTCCGAGATGCGCAATCAGGCGTTGCTCGAGTTTCTGTATGCGTGCGGGGCGCGCATATCGGAGGCTTCGGGATTATTGCTTTCCGCGGTTGATTTCGATCAGGGCCAATGCCGTGTGCTCGGCAAGGGGGCTAAGGAGCGCATCGTGCCTTTGCACGATCTTGCGCTTTCGAGCATGCACACGTATCTGCTGTTCGCGCGGCCCCTGCTTGTCAAGGATAAGGAATGTCCATACTTCTTCGTTTCAACGCGTGGCAATCAAATGGGTACCGATGCGATGCGCAAGATGTTCAAACAGGCGCTTGCCGCAGCGGGGCTTTCGTCCACCATCACGCCGCACGATCTGCGTCACACCTTCGCCACCGACGTGCTGAGCGGCGGCGCCGATTTGCGCAGCGTTCAGGAGATGCTCGGTCACGCAAGCCTATCCACCACGCAGATTTACACGCATACCACTCCTGAGCGTTTGGGCGCCGAGCATCATCGGGCGCATCCCAGGGGGTAAATATGCGGTTCGGGCGATTTGCTTCGCGCAAGTGTTCGATCTTAGGGGTGCGGATTAGGAAAACGCCACGCGATCGCGTGGCGTTTTCAGTTATCTCCCTAGCAGATGCCTGATCGCGGCAACGGGGTGCTTCGTTATCATGCGCGGACCGCTGTATCGCATGACCTGGCGGATGCGCTCGCGCATTTCCGGCTTGTAGCAGTGGTTCTCACAGGCGTCGCAGCTGGTCTTCACGTGCATTTTGCGGCATCGGCGCGTGCGCAACGCCGCGTATTCGTCAAGCTTGGCGCATTCCGGGCACACTGCTTCGCCGCATATGGCGGTTTCAGTCCTGCTGGCAGGCTCATGGTTGCCAGCGCAGTACAGCGCCACCATTTGCGAGATGGTCTTCTCCTCGCGAGCCCGGCGTTTCGCGACTTGTGGGGTGTCTTGCTGCATGTAAGCCGCCTTACATCGCCGTCAAGCGGATGCCTACGTATGCTGCGGTGCTCGGCAGGCCTTTGATGTCGTATTTGTCTGACAACGGGGCCGCGGACACGCGCCAAGTGTAGGTGACGTCATCGATATCGACGGTGCCGGTTTGGAAGGTGTTGCCCACCTCGTCGGTGTCCATGGACGTGCCAGAGGACTCGAATCCTTCGGCGGCGATGGCAGCTTGGATTGCGGCCTCGAGCGTGCTCGACGAGAAGTCGGCGTACTTCACCGCCATGGTCAAGGTATCGGAGCGGTCGACGGTTAGCGTCCAGCTGCCGTTGAGCAGCAAGGCCGCCTGAGACGCCGAAAGGCTGCCAACGCCCTTTGCGTACATGGCCGCGGCATCGGCCACGGTAACGTCATCGGGAAGCTTGACCAGGTCAAGCCCGGCGGTGCCTTCGGCGGTTTGGTTATATACGGTGTAGCCGGCAGCGGCAAGCGAATCCAGAATGGCCTGGTCGTCCATATCCGCCATCTGCGTGAGCACGGGGAGGTTGTAGCTGACGGTACGCGAGAGGTTCTCCTCGACGCTTGCTTGGCTTTGGGCGTTTGAATCGTTCACCGCGGTGATGGCCCCGGCCGCTAGGCGAACGCCGATGATCACGGCGATGACGACGAAAACCGCCATGACGATCTGCTGGCTGCGCGGCATGTCCATAGGGCGCAGCAGGCTTGAGCCGTCCATGTAGCGGATATTGCCCTGTTCGATGGAATAATCGGTATGGCGATGGAGTAACGACATGGGTACCTGCCTGTCGGTTTTTTAGTCGGTTTGTGTGCGTGGGTAAGTATAGCATTGCCCCGAGGGGGCGCTCATGGTAGCCTACGGAATGCCCATGGGGGAGTAGCTGGCAGGACATACCTGCGGTGCGTTCAACATCGTGGCCGGCAACGGTCTGGCGTACCTGAAATTGCAAGACTCATGGCGCAACGTTTTCAAAGCGTTGCGCCATGAGTCTTTTTTTGTTGCACTGCTCATCCGAGGAGATGGGGTAAACCGCGCGCCGTGCGCAATGGCGTGCTTTGGATCGGACGAAACGACGTAAAGGAGCAATGTTTATGGACTTTTCCATCTTCGCCACACCCGAAGCTTGGATCAGCTTGCTGACGCTGATGTTTTTGGAGGTGGTGCTGGGCGTGGACAACATCGTGTTCATCTCCATCACCACCAACCGCTTGGCGCCCGAGCACCAGCACATCGGTCGCAAGCTCGGTTTGCTGGGCGCTATGATATCGCGCTGCATCTTCCTGTGCTTCGCCAGCTATCTGGTGCATATGACCAAACCGCTGTTCACTTTGGACCTGGGCTTTTTCCAGCATGCGTTCAACGTACGCGACCTGGTGTTGCTGGCGGGCGGCGCATACCTGATTTACAAGGGCATCGACGAGCTTCGCGATGTGCTGGCCTTGACCGAGGAGAAGGCCGCGCACTCCGAGGAGCATAAGGAGCTGCATCGCATCGGCCTGGGTCAGGCTATCGCCACCATTATGGTTATGGACCTGGTGTTTTCCATCGATTCGGTCATCACCGCGGTGGGCTTGGCCGAGCATCTGATCATCATGGTCATGGCGGTCATCTTCGCCATCGTCATCATGATGGTGTTCATCGACGCCATCGCCGATTTCATCAACAGGCATACGGAGATGAAGATCTTGGCCTTGGTGTTCATCACGGTCATCGGTATGCTGCTGTTCTTCGATTCCCTGGGCATCAATTCCGGTATCGAGGTGCTCGACATGCATATGGAGAAGCTCATGGTGTACTGCGCCATGGTGTTCGCGGTGGTGCTGGAGCTGATTCAAATGCGCTATAACTCGAATCTGGCGAAATGGAAGGAAGAGCGTAAGAGCGAGGATCTGGAAAGCGAGCACGGCAAGAACGAGGAGCTCGAAGGCGAGCCTCGCAAGGGCGAGGCACTGAACAGCTAGCCTGATAGCGTCAAAGCAAGCTTGAACGCCCGTCGGCCGCCGTGTGCGGGCGACGGGCTCTTTCGCGGGATAGCGTCCGTGTGGCGGTTTCGGGTGGTAAGCCCGAAAGGATGAGGCCCTGCAGGATCGAACCTGCAGGGCCTCATCCGTCTTGCGGCGCTACTGTTTCTTGAACTGCGAGTAGCCTTCATCGGAGATGAACAGGCGCGCGGCCCTGGGCAGGATCCGCGCGGAAAACGGCGTGGAAAGGCCGGTGGCCTCGCCGTCGTATTGGACTTCCATGGCCGGGTCGGCTTCGATCGTGACCTCCTTGGCGCGGAAGAGCTCGAGCGCATCCGTGCGGTCGGGGAATTCGCCGTCTCGATCCAAAAGGCCTGCGATGGCGGCCGGTATCAGGTCGAATGCGGTCTTTGCTTTCAGCACCACCACGTCGAACTCGCCGTCTCGCGGCTTGTTGTCGTGCGTGACCGTGATATCGAACTGGATTTTGCTGAAGTTCACCAGCAACACCCCGAGGCCTTCGCTTTCAACCTGGCGGCCGTCCAAGGTGAGCGTGAACTTCGACTGCTGCGGCATGGCGTTGGCCACCGCCGACTGGAGGTAGGCCATGGGGCCGAACAGGCGCTTGCCGCGCTGGGCCCCGCGCATGATGACGGCGTCGTAACCCGCTCCGGCCATGATGGAGAACCCGAAGCGCTTGCCGTCCACGCAGATCTCGCCCGTGTCGAAATCAAGGGTCTGCCCGGTGCGCACCATCTTGGCGAGCGCATGAGGCTCGAGCGGGCTTGCAAGGTTGAGGGCCAGCAGGTTGGCCGTGCCGGCGGGGAAGGGCAGCACGGGTATGCCGGTGTTGGCAAGCAGGTAGCACACCGTGGCCACAGTGCCGTCGCCGCCCGCCGCGATCACGGCGTCGAAGTCCTTCGCATCGTCGAGCAGCGTGCTTATCGGGGTGGTGCCGTTGGTGCAGCGCATGCAGATGTCGTCGCCGTCGGCGGCGAAGCTGCGCATGAAATCGTAGATGGCTCCTTCGCCGTATCCCGATGCCAGGTTGTTGATGACAAGCAGTTTCACGGTTTTCCCTTCCGTTGCGGTATTCTTACATCATAAAGCACAACGATATGAACGTGAGGAATTACCGGGTGTATATCGAAGATCAAGAAGCACTGGAGGCGTTCGTCGAGCGAGCACGCCGCTCAAGCATCCTTGCCATCGACACCGAGTTTTTACGCGAGAAGACCTATTATGCGCGCCTGTGCTTGATCCAATTCGCCACCGACGACGAGGTGGCGGTGGTCGACCCGTTTTGCATAGAAGACCTGCATGTGCTGGCCCCGCTTCTCGAGGATGCCGGCGTCATGAAGGTGCTGCACTCCGGCGGGCAGGACCTCGAGATCTTATGGCACGAGGTGGGCGTGCTGCCCCAGCCGCTGTTCGACACGCAGGTTGCGGCGGCGCTTTTGGGGCACACGCAGCAGATCGGCTATGGGGCCTTGGTCGGCGCCGAGTGCGGCGTGGCGCTTAAGAAGGTCGATTCCTTCACCGACTGGTCGCGTCGCCCCCTGTCGGAATCCCAGCTGCGCTATGCCGCCGATGACGTCATCTATCTTCCCCGCATGTACGAGCATATGAAGCAGGAATTGGAGCGCCAAGGGCGCCTTCATTGGCTCGATCCCGAGTTCGCCGAGATGTGCGATCCTGCGCGTTTCGAATCCGATGAACGCGAACGCTACCGCAGGCTCAAGCGCGTCGGCCAGCTTTCGCGAAAGCAGCTTGCGGCGGCCCGCGAGGTGGCTGCATGGCGCGAGGTCACGGCGCAGAAGCGCAACGTGCCGCGTAAGTGGGTCATCACCGACGAGCAGATCGTGGAGGCGTGCAAGCGCGAGGCCCGTACCATCGACGAGCTGTTCATGGTGCGCGGCATGCGCGAGAAGCTCAACACCCGCGATGCTCGAACGGTTGCCGGTCTTATGAAGAAGGCGTTGGAATCCGGTCCGCAAAGCTGGCCGGAACTCGACCGCAGCGGGCGCAACGAGCCCAACGTGGATGCGCCGCTCGACCTTATGAGCGCGCTTGTGCGCCTGCGCGCTAAGGAGAACGGCGTGGCGTTCCCCACGCTGGCAAGCCACGATGACCTGGTGCGCATGGCTCGCGGATATCGTCAGGGCATTGACCTTCTGCGCGGCTGGCGCCGGGCGCTCGTGGGCGAGGAGCTCATCGAGCTGCTCGAGGGCAAGCTCGTACTGTCCTTGAACGGCCATGATTTGCGCGTCACGCGCCTGGATGGCGAAGAGTAGCTAACGCGTCGCCGCGTTGCGCGGCTACTTGAACGCGGCGAATGCGATGCGTTTCCGGTAACGGATTGCGAACGTTTCGCGGGAACATTCGTGAAGCTGCGGGCAAGGGGTTTCGCTTCGGTATACTTTTGGTTCGTTTAACCGAGCGCGCCGCCTTGCGGCTGCGCCCCGGGGCGCAGGGCATGCGCCGTACGCATTCGATAGGAGTTGCATCACCCACATGAGCATGAGCTATTTGAGCCTGATCGTCGTCACCATGGTCATTGGCATGGGCGCGTCGTGGTACGTGAACCGCCAGATCAACAAATACCTGCACGTTCCCGCGTCCACGCGCGTCACCGGCGCGCAGATGGCGGAGATGATGCTTGCCGCAAACGGCGTGCATGGCGTGCAGGTGTATCGCGGCGGCCCGCAGCAGGACCATTTCGACCCTCGCAGCAACTCCATTACCTTGGACCCTGATGCGTTCGGCGGAACCTCCATCACCGCCATCGCCACGGCATGCCACGAGGCCGGCCACGCCATCCAGTTCGCGCAGGGGTATGCTCCCATGAAAATCCGCGGCGCATTGGTGCCGGCGGTGAACTTCGCGTCCAACGCCTGGGTGTTCCTGCTGATGTTCGGCATCTTCATGCAGCTGTCGGGCCTTACCACGCTTGCCATCATCATGTACGCCGTGGTGGTGCTGTTCCAGCTGGTCACGCTGCCCGTCGAGTTCGATGCATCGCGTCGCGGCCTTGCGTATCTCAAGACCCAGGGCATCTCGCAGGCCGAGCAGGGTGGGGCGTATTCCGTGCTGCGCGCTTGCGCGCTCACCTACGTTGCCGCCGCTTTGACGTCCATCCTGCAGCTGCTGTGGCTGCTGCAGTCTCGTGACGAGTAGCAACGTGGCCTACGATCGATCATATAACAGCGCCGCGGGCAAACCCCGCGGCGTTTTTGCTAACTCGGGGGCTTCCTCGGGCTCGGCGCGAAACGCCGAGGAGGCGGCCCGCGCCTGCGCTGCCGCGTTCGGAGCGCATAAGGCGGCGGGTGCGAACGCGGCTTCGCGTAACGGGGGAGCTTCAACGCAGGAATCCGCTTCGCGCGCCTTATCGGTGTCCGCTGCCATGCAGCTGGCGAAAGGGGCGCTCGAAGGCGTGACGGTGTGCCTGGTCGGTGAGATTTCCGAGCTGTCGAACAAGCCCGGGTACAAGGCCGTGTACTTCACGGTCAAGGACAAGTCGGCAAGTCTTCCGTGCATGATGTGGAACAACCGCTTCCGCGCCGCTGGCGTGCAGGTAGCGGTCGGCCAGCTGGTGGAGCTGACGGGCAGGTTCACGCTGTACGCGGCGAAAGGTCGCATGAACTTCGACGTGTTCTCGTTTGCGCCGGTAGGCGAGGGCCAATTGCGCTTGCAGGTGGCCAACCTAGCACGGAAGCTTTCCGCCGAAGGCCTTGCGGACCCCGCGCGAAAGCTGCCTTTGCCTGCATACCCGCTTACCATCGGCTTGGTCACAAGCCCGCGCGGCGATGCGGTGCACGATGTGCTGCGCACCTTGCGCCGCCGTTTTCCCGTGGCGCGGGTGCTGTTCTCCGGCGTGGCGGTCGAAGGTCCGCAGGCCCCGGCCGGCATCGTGGAGGGCATGCGCGCCGTGGTTCATGCCGGTGCCGAGGTGGTGCTCGTGGTGCGCGGCGGCGGATCGTACGAGGACCTTATGCCGTTCAACGACGAGTTCTTGGCCCGCATGATCGTCAAATGCCCCGTGCCGGTGGTCACGGGCATCGGGCATGAACCCGATACGTCCATTGCCGACATGGTCGCCGACGTGCGCGCTTCAACGCCCACGGCCGCCGCCGAGGCGGTGAGCCCCGCCCGTGAGAACCTTGATGCGCTCTTCGGTGCGCGTCGCGGCAGTCTGGATACTTGCGTTCGGCGCGCTATC
>ERZ838483.1219-NODE-1219-length-24482-cov-9.473943_pt1 | contig 24482 bp, 23 predicted proteins | sample MGYA00519939_ERZ838483 | MGnify/ENA primary metagenome ERZ838483 (study PRJEB31850, sample SAMEA3708836) | human gut metagenome | biome: human gut; feature: human-associated habitat; material: faeces | place: China | collected 2014 ... | reverse complement strand
CATAGGTGATCGTCTGCCTGTCTGCCTCCCGTTCTTCCCGGATCAGCTGGTTACGGGTATCGTAGGTGTACTGGATCTTGCCTTTTCCGTCTGTGATCTGCGTAATGTTCCTATTCGCATCATACTGATAATTGATCTGCACATCTTCCCATAAAAACTGTTCCAACTGGTCGGACTGACTGCCATCTGCCCCGACAGACGCCACTTCCGGACAATTTTTCTTTTATTTCATCAATTCCGCCAGTTGCTTTTCCAATATAGCATTTTTCCGAAACACTTCATCCGCCCGTGCTTTTTCTCAGGGTATTCTGGCGTTCTTCTTCCCGACCTTCTTCTCTGCCTTCCTCCCTGTCGAATTCTCTTTGTTTTTCTTCGTCATATTCATAAAGACACATTTTTACAACCTCCACCCTGTTTCTCTTCAGAAAATCAGCCATCACGTCTTCTTCCCTTTTTTGTTTAATTTTGTATTAGAAATTTCTAAGTCCGCGAACGCGGTTGAATAAATAGATACGGCTGTATGCCGTAAAGAAATAGAAATATAAAATGCTTATAGTTAAGCATACTCTGAAAAAGCGGATTCTTCAAACAATATTTGTCCACCTCCACCATTATCTCCATAGCTTTTAAAACTACTGCATCACAATAAGACTCCTGAAATCTACATATTCTGTTATGAACAAGACTACAGAGAGGAGTTTGCAAATGCATCCCATCCTTTCTGTAGTCTTATTCTTAGTATTCTGTTATTTTTTCCAAAGACATCCGTTTAAAATCCATCTAATAACCTATTTTCTGCCAATGGAACATTCTCCAAAAAACTCTACTCATGCAACATCCATTTTTCTATCCCCTCCGTTCCAAACGGACCTTTATAGTTCTTCGGTAATTCGCTATCTTTCAGGTTATAGTGTCTTCGATTAACCACGCTCGTAGCTTCTCCTAACTCCAGACACGGGCTTAGATCTCCATCCAGAATATTCACGCTAAACCAGAACCGCTTCAGGCTTTTTATCTTTCGAATAAACTGAATATCGGAGATTTTATTATTCCCGTAAATTATCAAAGTCTGAAGGTTCTCCATTTTTTCGAGTACGGAATAATCTTGAATATTTGGACAGTGTTCGATACATAACAGTTGCAATGTTTTCTTTACTTTTTCCAAAGCACTGATATCTTTCAGATATTTTCCATAGTATAGATATAAGCATTGCAATTTTTCACTTTGCCCAATCCCATCAAGAGAAGTCGCATTCCCGCCAACCATAGTCAGCTGCTGCAAATGCTTACTTGAAAATAATGTTTGCAGATTTTTCGTTTTGCTCTTATATCCTCTAATATAAAGACTTCGCAATGTATCAATTTTGTCAATATTCAACGCCTTTCTGTTCCACTCCACAATTAAATCAACCAGCCCGTGGACCTTTGAATAATCGATTTCCACCAATGGGTAATCCAGCGGATAGTCTGAAAAATCATCTGCAGTATTTTGGCAGGAAAGTCCCTGTATTTCCGGTAACTCGTATAACGGTGAATAATCAAAATCTTCCGTTGCATCTTCGCGTAAACTTATATCCAAACATTTTAAGGAAGGACACCTTTTCAGGAAGCTCAAATCTTTCATTTCTATCTGTGCACGTGTTATTTTTCGTTCATTTATAAACTCTACATATTCTTCTATGGAATGTTTGGGTATCCTATCTCGTCTAAAGTTTATGTCATCCATCTCATGAATAATAATTGCATCATGGACATTCCATGGTTGCCGTATCGCCATAAATGGAAAATCGTCAATCATTGTAAAACCTTTATATATATCATATTCCACATTAACGATCTCATATTCCACATTAACTACCTCCACAATTTCCCATATTTTTTTATATAATATTTCCCCCGCTGTCATATGCATAGCTTACCACAGTGTTCCACTCGGTGTCTACCAGTGCGGTCACATCTCCCGTCGGATTCAGGATGTAGTAGTAATCTTTTCCGTCACAGTTCATCGAAAACAGGGTTCCGTCCGCATCATAGCTGAAGGTCATCTCATACAGCGGTTTCTCCTGTTCTTCCCGCAGGTGCTGTTCCCCGATGATCTGTCCGTCCTGTACCTGGTACAGGACCGTTGTCCCATCCGACAGGTACTTCCGGTTGCGCATCCCTTCTTTGTCGTAGCGGTACCGGATCGTTGTCTGGTCTTTTACGATCTCTGTCAGTTCACTGCTGTTCTTCCAGCCCATCTCCATCCCGCGGTATACGGTCGGATTCCCCATGGCGTCATACGCAATGGTTTCCCCGTTATACGATGTCAGCTGGTCCTTCCAGTTTCCTTCGTAACGGTAGATCTTTGTTTCTGACGGGGTGGCGGACGCTAAGGTCTCCATAGCGACTTCCGGCTGGTATTCGTATCGGTTTTTCTGTAACAGATTACCATTTTTGTCATACGCATAGGTGATCGTCTGCCTGTCTGCCTCCCGTTCTTCCCGGATCAGCTGGTTACGTGTATCGTAGGTGTACTGGATCTTTCCTTTTCCGTCTGTGATCTGCGTAATGTTCCCATTCGCATCATACTGGTAATGGATCTCGTAATTGTTCTGCAAACCTTGCCAGGAAAACCGTTCCAACTGGTCGGACTGGCTGCCGTCTGCCCCGTCAAATACCACTTCGCATCTATATTAATACACAGTTTTTTTGCTTGTCATGTCACATCTTATTTCGACTTTTTTCATTTTCGAAGTTTTCCATAGTTTTAGTCATCCATTTTACCAATATTTTTCTCTTTTTTCTTCAAAATTTTCCAGAGCATTTTAGAATACATGGAAATAATTTTCTCCAGCAAAAAAGCCGTTGTTCTCATTTTTTATAAGAGCAACGACTTTCTGTTTTCTATCCTCTTACATGGAAATCCATCCAAATGCATTTACCAAAAAGTTTGCCAAAATACTCAGGATCAAATACATGTATTTAATCATACATACAAAGATTTCCTAGCTACAGAATGCACTCTCATCATAGCAAAGCTCTTCTTTGATCTTGTTCACACCGATCACGCAGATACTCAAATACTATCACTCAGAACTGTAATCAACATTATGACTGAGTTCATCAAGTAAGTAAATAAAGGACTTACATACTCCAGCAGACTATCTTCCCAAATAATCACAATCACACTGGTCTGTATAATTAATTTATTTTCCATTCAAGCTCCTTTTCACATGTTAATCTCACTCATTGAAACTTATCACTACTGTAAACAGAACCTGCACGAAAAACAAGATAACGACTGCAATTTTGATTTTTTGACAAATATCTTCAAGAACACAATAAACATTAAATATCTGTGTCAACCAACTTTAAAATTTTTCTATCAACGACAATTCTTACGGGTGTTCTCTAGTTTCAGCATAATCATCCAGTACATATCTTGCATATTTTGTTGCCTGACGTTCTCGCCCAATAGATGTTAATGTCAACGAATTTATCCATTGAAAATAATGAGTTAATTCATGTGCTATCGTAAGTAATATTGCTGTTAATGCACTATCCTCCCCCCACCTCTTACACTTATCCTGATAATCTCCTGCTGCTACTCGAATATATGGTGGTATCTCATAATCATCTTCCCACCATGTAAATGTTCCATATACTCTATCACCATCCATAGCAATAATCTTAGTTTTGTTTTTAACATATACAACAACTCGTAATGGAAAAAAATATTCCCTTCGTAAAAAAGCTGCAAACTCTTTACATGCTCTACGAACCTCTGGATCAATGTCTTTGTCAAATCGTAATCTGAGACCCGTTTTCCGATTTTCATCATTAAAATCTATATTTTTCTCCCAATCTTCTATCATCCATATATGTTCCATTAAACTTAATCCTCCTCCCTTAGTCATATCTACCCTTTCAAGTAGTAGCTTATTTTTCCCTATGTAAAACTACTTGTTTAAAGGACAAAAGCACCAAATGTTCATCTCAACCTATTTGCAGAAATACTTGCCATCTTATATCTTTTCTTTTTACTGTAAATTCTTCTAAAAACTTCTTCCATTATCTTTAAAATTGGCTTAAGACACCTTTGCTATCACAGGAGCCTTTATTTTCATCATACAACATGCCGTTACACAATGCGTCCAAAAATAATTAATAAACTTGAATTATTCACGGAACAGTATCAAGGCGTAGCGAAACCGCTGTCACCACGAAGCAGAATACGGATTGCAGGATAATCATTCAGGTATTCATCCAGTATCGACTGCAGAAAGTCAACCACTCCGGTACAGGAATACTGTGTTCCATCACGAAGCTGTATTTTTATCAGATCTCCGGTCATTCCATCATAACAGACAAGCGGGTGATAACCATTGCTTTGATAATGAAAGTTAAAGGCTCTGCCTTCCTGTTTGCCGTATGCATCAAGAAGAGTGGAATCCAGATCCAGGATAACAGCCTGTGGCATCTGAATACTGTAAATTTTCTTCCGAAGCACTTTGCTAATCGTAAGAAACTGATTTAAGGTATCTTCCTCCATACGGTTAAAGAATCTCGATATCATAGGTTGTGATGCAAGGGTGTCTTTTTCGAGTACAGACTTGAATACAGGATCGTTGGTCAGTTCATCGTAAGCATCGTCTTCGAAATAACCGGCAATGAGCATATATATCATTTGGAGCAGGTTTTTCTGATCCGAATGATATCTGAATAATGCAGGATCATTGGTTTTGAAAACATTATCTAAAAGTTTATCAATACCAAGTTTGCTTACGAATTCTTTGATGAGAAGTAAGCCTGCATCGGAGGAGAGATCTCCTCCATCAAAATTTATTTTAATCTGTCTATTGCTTTTTAAGGCTAAGGTGTTTACAATACTCATAAAGGGCTCCTTTGTTTGGGATTGTTAAGACTTTGAACACCTTAATTTTACCACAAATGGATGCTCTTTTTTTATTCACTTGATAGGTGAAAAGCAATATTCAGCTAAAATACAGTAACTATGTGGCTTTCAGCCACTTTCACGGCTGTGCCGTGAATAATATAGGTTATATTTTTACTTTCACTGAAATAATCTTTTTTACGACAAGCAAAAAGCGAAAAGCCTTTGAAAAACTTTTCGCCTCTTGCAATCACCTCATTTATTTTATGACAGCGGAATATACGCATGATACAGTTGGTCATTTCCTTTTGCTACCGGTCCGGCTTCTTCGTACCAGTTGTATTCTACTTCTTCCTCTTCGTCTCCCCACACTTCCGGGCAGTCGGTTTCTTCCCAGTCTAACGGGATTTTGTGATGATCCTGCCGGGATGCTTTTAACATAATCTGGTGCAGTTCTTCGTTTTCTTCTGCTGTCAGCACTCCTGGTTTTGCTGAGACAAACAGAGAGGTTCCGGACTCTGCAACAACATCCGCCCACTGACGGTTCAGGCTCCACGGGATGGAACCCGTAATACCTACGCAGTCCGCATCCACATCAAAAAATGTTCCATGCTGTGGCAGACAGAATGCCAGGGTGTTGACTCCCATTTTCTTTGTTCTCTCCCAGGTGATACCGCTGGTATCGTCTCCGGTTCGCTGCAGCTGCATCAGACCTGCCCCCAGATGGCCGATGGTATTACAGCCCATGATCAGAGTATGGTGCTTTTTCGCAACCTCATAAATTGCCTGGTACAGTCCGGTTACAATCTCCGCACTGGTCTTTGAAGTATCGTAAAATTGCCATCCGTCCTCTGTCGGGAACGGGTTCATCTCCACGCCCCACCTTCCGAAGATATCAAAAGTGGTAAAATCATGCTTGATCAGTGTATAACCCCAGTTACAGATTCTTTCCACATCTTCCTGAATATAGGAAAGGACTCCCGGATGAGAAGGATCCAGACAATCGTTATGGGATAATCTCCATTCCTTGGGAATCGTCTCTTCTTCATTCAATAAGAATCGAACCCAGATGCCAGGGCGTACGCCTTTTTCTTCCAGTTTTTTTGCCAGTGCACCCATATCAGGGAATTTTATATTCCCTTTTTTCCATGGTCCACCATTGTACTCATCCAGGCGATGATGTTCCTGCCAGCAGTCATCGATCACCATGTACGGCGGATTGTCCACGCCTTTGGTCAGTTTCACGATATAGTCGGTATCCTGCAGGACCTCTTCTTCTGAACTGTCTCCATAAGCATAATACCAGTTGTTGCTTCCATAAACCGGATAGTCCGGGCAGATCGGATCGGTGCACATGACTTTGCAAAACTCTCTGGCACTCTCGAAAGTCCCCATTCCTTCAGTTTGCATCGCTACGATCTGAGCAGCCCGAAGTTTTCTACCGGAAAGCTGCACACCGGTACCGCCACAGCGCACATCCATCACCAGTGTAATTCCACGGGTATCTGCCTGCCAGAAACACATGGCGGAAGGTCTTACCTTGACCCCATATCCTGTCACAGTTTCTCCGACCGCTGCCAGAAAATACCACGGCATAAAACGACTGCCGCTGACACCTTTCCAGTCCACATCCCCGTACGTTCTCTCCCAGGAGCCGCCGAGGATCCGTGATTTTTTATCTACCGGTGTATTCCAACGAAGCTTGATCGTCTTTACCTTTGTCTGATCTGCGGTCAGCCAGACTTCTTCTGCTTCCGGTGTGGTTTCATATGTTACAACAACATCGTCTTTTTCTGTTTTCTGTGCATCCTTCTCCCCGATCCAGCTGCCATCTTCTGTCTCTACAGTAATAAACGAAGGAATTCCTAATCTGTATTGTTTTTGCATAATCCTATCTCTCCTTTTTTCTTCGGTAAGTTTTCAGACACGCTCTAACGTGCTGTTTAAAAAATTTTTTATCAATCCACTTTCTTAATTGTATACAGTAAGGATGCGAAATCTCCGCCCTTCTTGTTCAGATCCTGTCGGTCAACCGTGATACCTGCACGCATCAGTTCATCCCCGTATGCTTCATATGTTTTTACCTGATTTCCTACTGTATCGTAACCGTAGCGTTTTGCCAGTTCTGTGTCGAAAGAAGAGGACGGGGTCAGATCACAGCTTACCTGATATTTTGCATCCGGATCCAGACCTTCCAGTTTCAGGCGCAGCCAGGACGCATTGACTTTGTTCAGTCTCTGGTACAGTGCCGCCACTGCCTGTGTCTTATCCTGAGAAACAACCATCCATGCCGTCTCATTTCCTTCAAACGGATTCAACAGACGGTAGAAATCGCCGTCTACCTGGATCAGTTCCCGGTATTCTTTCATAAATGCAATTTGTTTTTTAACACTTGCTATCTCCGCATTACTGAGCAGATTCAGATCCAATTCATAACCGAAAGTTCCAAAGTAAGCAACATTCGCTCTTGTCTCGATCGGTGTCGTACGGTATAACTGATGGTTCGGTACCGCAGATACATGAGATCCCATGCTGACGATCGGATATACATAAGAAGTACCGTACTGGATCTTGGTTCTCTCACTGGCATCGGTATCATCACTGGTCCATGTCTGTGGTGCAAAATACAGCATGGCAGGATCAAATCTTGCTCCGCCGCTTGCACAGGACTCAAACAGGATCTCCGGGAATTCTGTGGTAAGCCTGGTGTACAGATCATATACACCTAAAATATATTTGTGCATCACTTTACCCTGCTGGGACGGTTCGGTTCCTTTGCTGTAAGGCTCCGTCATATAACGATTCATATCCCATTTCATATAGGAAATCGAGGATTCACGGATCACTTTCGCAACCATCTCATAAATATAGTCAACCACTTCTTTTTTCGAAAAATCCAGAACAAACTGATGTCTTGCATGAGACTCAAAGCGTTCCGGTGCACTGATGATCCAGTCCGGATGTGCACGGTAAAGATCACTGTCTTTGTTGACCATCTCCAGTTCTACCCACAGACCGAATTTCAGTCCCAGTTCTTCTACTTTTCTGGACAGACCACTGATGCCGGATGGCAGTTTTTCCAGATTGACATACCAGTCACCCAGTCCACGGTAGTCATCGTTTCTCGCACCAAACCAGCCGTCATCCAGAACAAAGAGTTCCACACCTGCTTCTTTCGCTTTTTTCGCAATATTCAGGATTTTTTCTTCATTGAAGTCAAAATAGGTTGCTTCCCAGTTGTTTAACAGGATCGGGCGTGCCTGGTCTCTCCAGGTTCCGTGCATCAGACGTTTCCGGTAGATTCTGTGATATGTCTGACTCATCTTATTCAGACCCTGATCGCTGTAAACCATAACTACTTCCGGTGTCTGGAAGGATTCTCCCTGTGTCAGTTCCCAGCTGAAGTCTTCCGGGTTGATACCCATCATCACACGGGTCATATCAAAAGTAGAAACTTCTACCTGTCCCAGATGATTGCCGCTGTATACCAGGCTGAAGCCGTATACTTCGCCCTGATTTTCTGTTGTGTGTGGGCGTTTCAGTGCCAGGAACGGATTCTGCTCCGCGCCGCTGCAGGTACCGTTCAGGCTCTGGATGCTCTGGATACCCATTTCCAGTTTTCTGTTCTTCACATAACGCTCTCTTGCCCAGCCGCCGGACAGATGTACCATCTCATAATCCATATCATTGAATTCCACACTGGCACTCATGATCTTGTCCAGAACGATCTTCTCACTTCCTTTGTGGCAGATCTTTACATTTCTTGTGATCACCGGATACTCTTCGTAGATTGTATAAGAAAGGATCAGGTCAGTATCCATCACTGCATCGTGAAGAGTGACTTCGAGGGTCTGCGCCTCATCTTCATTTTCCACATAAGTAGCTGGCAGCGGAAGAATGTCTTTCTTTCCGTTATAAATTTCATGGGATGCATAGGTAAAGTTCACGATCCGGCTTCCGTTCTCCTGTACGATCGTCAGTGCCGGGCTTCTGTAATCACCGGTTCCATAGGTTGGGAATTCCTGTTTTGTATACTGCATGGAAAGGATGCCCGGTTCCGGAACACAGACGGACATCTGGGAGCGCATGCACTCCTCATGAAGATACGTAAAATCCTCCCGGTCGTGAATTTTCTTTCCATAATATAACTGCTCTAACTGCTCATTTTCCATGATACGAATGATATAACTTACTTCGTTGTTATACAGATGAAAACATCTGCTCTCTTTGTGGAATACAATTGCCATTTTTTTCTCCTTTCAAACCAAGCCGGCGCACAGATCCGTCATGCCGGCTTGGTTGTCACCTTATCTTTATTGTAACTCACTTTATTTATACCCCGAGAATCTTCCGCAGCTCATTGTGCGGCCGCTCCGCATTTCTCTGGTAAATATCCACATAATTCCAGTCGCTGCTTCTGTCGCAGAATGCCGGGTAGAGGAATCCACACTCCGGCTGTCCCGGCTCGTAGTCACCGCTGACCGGGGTGAAGATGCAGATCAGATATTCGTAGACTTCTTCCGATTCTCCTACCCGCTCATGATCCGCCGCTTTCACCGGGATATCGTAGCGGTCGTGGAACATATATACGGCGTAATCTCCGTAGGAACGGTACTGTTCCCCGACAATTTCATAAAAGATATCCATCAGGGCGTCATTTTTCAATCCGCTCTTTTTGATCCCGTTGAGCAGCTGCCACATAGTTCCGGCTGCCATCTGTTCTTTCGGGAACGGATAACGCTTCAGATTGACGTTGGTTTCCGAAAACGGAACGGCTTTCGCCAGTGCCAGATTTTTCTCTTTGTCTGCCGGGGACAGTTTCAGGAAATTCGTGTTAAAAGTTCCGTCCACATATCCGTCACGGTCCATATAAGCTCCCGCGATCCGGGTCATGGAAGATCGTTTTACTGTCATACGCCGGGTCAGTTCCAGCATATCTTCTCTGTTAATCCGCATAGTTTCTCTCTCCGTCTGATTTTATGCAAATACGCTTTACATCATATACAACATCACCATCAGCGGCATCGTCACGATGCACACCAACGTGGTAAATACATTGATCGAACTTGCATATGCCGCATCCCTCTTGTAAAGCTGTGCCATCTGTGTGATCGTTACCGCTGTCGGGGCAATTACTGCCAGCAGGCTGATCAACAGGATCGTTTTTGCATTCTCCATCGGGATCAGCGGTGCCGCCAGTTTCAGGCACAGGGTAATGATCCCCGGCACCACGATCATTTTCAAAAATACAATCCCATAGATTCTCCGTTTTCCAAAGACCTGTTTCCAGTCCACACCCGCTAAAAGCATGCCGATCATCACCATACTGATCGGACCGATCATGCCAGCAAGGGAGGAAGTCATAGAATCGAGAATCTTCGGCAGATGGATGTTACACAGGAAAAACACCAGTCCCACAAGGATCGCGATCAGATTGATGTTCTGCACGATCTTTTTCCAGTTCACCTGGCGCTGTCCCTGCATCAGGGACTGTCCGTGCGTCCACACGATGATCGTCTGTACACACAGAAAGCCGCTGGCATAGATCACCCATTCTTCTCCCAGGATCGACGTCACCAGTGGCAGGATCAGATTGCCCGCATTTGAATAGATCAGCGAAGCCGTCTCCACCTCATCCATGTTTAGCAGCTTTCTCAGAATCCCGCAGACTATAAACAATATTACATGTATCAGGATCGCCGCGACGACTGCAAGCAGAAATCCATTTCTTATCTTTGTGGAATATTCGATCTGAAAAGCATGAATCGTCACGCAGGGCAGCACCAGATAAATCGTCACCATCGAAAGCACCCGGCTGTCCTCTGTCTCCACAATCCCCAGCTTTACGATCAGGAATCCCAGTCCCATAATCAGAAATAATACAGCAATCTGCTGCATCAGCAATAATGCAATCACTTTTTCTCCTCCTGGTTCTTCTATGTACTCTCAGATGCTTTTGTTTTCCACTTTTTCTTATTTCCAAAGGTCTTCCGGTACTCATTCGGATTCATGCCTGTGGTCTTCTGAAAGATTCTGGCAAAATGGCTCTGGGAGCTGAAACCGAGGTAAAACGCGATATCCTGCACCCGGTAATCGGAGTATTTTAACAGGTTCTCTCCTCTTCGCACCTTTTCCTGCCGGATATATTCAATCATCGTGATATTCTCACTGGTGCTGAATAGATGCGAGAGATAATCCGGATTCACCTGCAGCGCCTGTGCAATATCCTGTACCTGTATCGCCCCGTGCAGATGATGAAATACATAGTCTTTGACCTGTGCGATCAGCGGATTCACCTGATTTTCCCCCTCCACGATCTCATTATTTTTCTCTTCTTTCACCATGCGTGCATAGGTAAACTTGATTTCCCGCTTAAAAGCCTCCACCTCCGGAAGATTTTCGATTTCTTCCACCTGCTGGCTGAAGCTGTCTGCCAGGGAAAACGATTTTTCTGTACTCATTCCTCCGCGGATCGCCGCTCTGGATGCCAGCGTAATATTTCCGATTGCCACATTTTTCGCTGAACGCAGCGGATCTTTCGCCAGAATTCCGATCTCTCCCTCATAGGTTTCGGACATACTCCGGCTCAATGCTTCTATGTCTCCGTTGGTAATGCTGTTCATCTCACGCAGTTCCTGTTCATAAGGGTTGTGAAGTCCTACATTTTCCTGATACTGGAACAGTTCTCTCGATAAGCGCCGTTCAAACTCCTGCCCGGACTGATAATTTTTCCTGTTTTTTTTCCAGAATTCATCCACGCTCATCGTAACACCGGTGCTCTGCCAGTGCAGCAGAAGCATCATCGAAACCATTTTTTTGATGCTCGTTACAGGTGGCTGATAATCTGTTTTTCCCATGTTCCATTCCCGGCGCACTTCGATCAGCTGCTCCCTCGACAAAGCTCTGGACACCACCGGTCCCGCAAGCAGGATCTGACCCGTCACAGGATCTTCCGGAAATACGGCAAATAACAGCCGTTTTTCCGCAAAGATCACCGGATATTCTCTTGCTCTCTCTCTGGCGACCGCTATCATCTGGTGATTTTTTTCGTAAAACAGCCGTTCCACATTTCTCATCCCTACTCCCAGTTCCACACTTCCATCCCGGTTCACAATCTGAAACGGTGTGTGTGCCAGGCTGACCATCTGCTTCAAAACGTATGTCTCTGTCATAATTCATCCCCCTCGTTGTCATACAGTCATTTTATCTCATTCCCCCTGCTTTCGCAATTCTATTTTCCTCTTCTGTTTTCTTTTTTCTGTGGTATGATAGAGAGTACGGAAATCTCTAAAGAAAGCAGGTACTTATTATGCCCCTGACAACTGAAACCTCTTCCCTCACCCGGGGAGAGAAAACAAAATACCGTCTGGCGGAATCCATGAAGGAATGTATGTGCCACACTCCGGTAGACGCAATCACCGTCCGCCAGATCACAGAGAACTGCGGTCTGACCAGGCAGACCTTTTACCGGAACTTCATGGACAAATTTGATCTGATCAACTGGTACTTTGATAAATTACTGATCAAATCCTTTGAATACATGGGACAGGGAAAAACGGTGCAGGAAGGTTTACAGTTAAAATTTTCCTATATCGCAGAAGAAAAAGAATTTTTCCGTGCCGCCTTCCGTTATGACCGGCAGAACTCACTGCGGGAACACGATTTTCAGCTGATCTTCCGCTTTTATCAGGATCTGATCCAGTTAAAGACCGGCGCTCCGGCATCCGATGATATCCGGTTTCTCCTTGAGATGTACTGCCACGGATCGATCTCCATGACCATCGAATGGGTACTCTCCGGCATGGCAGTCTCCCCGGAAGACCTGGCACGCCTGATGGTGGAAGCCATGCCAGCCAAACTGGCGGATCTTTTTGCTTCTTTCGGCGTTCTGACGGAATAAAAAAAAATTTTTCCATCAAAATGTTACATTTGCCGAATTCTGTAACTTTCTTTTTCGGAAAAACATTGTTAATATAATCACAAAAGAACGGAACAGCCGGAAAGCGGTGATTCCCTAAGAGAAAAGGAGTGTTTGTATTATGGCAAATCGTATCATGTTAAATCAGACTTCTTATCACGGAGCAGGTGCTATTCAGGAAATCGTAAATGAAGCAAAGGCACATGGATTTAAAAAAGCGTTCGTATGCTCCGACCCGGATCTGGTAAAATTCAATGTAACTTCCAAAGTAACAGACCTGTTAAAAGAAAACGGTCTGGACTATGAACTTTACAGCGACATCAAACCGAATCCAACCATCGAAAATGTACAGCACGGCGTACAGTCCTTCAAGGATTCCGGTGCTGATTATCTGATCGCTATCGGCGGAGGTTCTTCCATGGATACTTCCAAAGCCATCGGTATCATCATCGCAAACCCGGAATTTGAAGATGTCAGAAGCCTCGAGGGTGTGGCTCCGACCAAGAAACCTTGCGTACCGATCATCGCTGTACCTACCACAGCCGGAACTGCTGCGGAAGTAACCATCAACTATGTCGTTACCGATGTGGAAAGAAAACGTAAATTCGTATGCGTTGACCCACACGACATGCCGATCATCGCAATTGTCGATCCGGAGATGATGGCTTCCATGCCAAAAGGACTGACTGCTTCCACCGGTATGGATGCTCTGACCCATGCCATCGAAGGTTACACCACAAAGGCTGCATGGGAAATGACAGACATGTTCCACCTGAAAGCCATCGAGATCATCTCCAGATCTCTTCGCGGTGCTGTGGAAAATACAAAAGAAGGCCGTGAGGGAATGGCTCTTGGTCAGTATATCGCAGGTATGGGATTCTCCAACGTAGGTCTGGGAATCGCTCATTCCATGGCTCATACCCTGGGTGCTGTTTATGATACCCCGCACGGTGTTGCCTGCGCAATGATGCTGCCGATCGTTATGGAATACAACCAGGAATGCACCGGTGAAAAATATCGTGAGATTGCCCGTGCTATGGGTGTAAAAGGTGTCGACGATATGACACAGGAAGAGTACAGAAAAGCAGCCATCGATGCTGTCAAGAAACTGTCCGCTGATGTCGGAATCCCGTCTGTTCTCGAAGCTGTCAAAGAAGATGATCTGCAGTTCCTTGCAGAATCCGCTCACGCAGATGCCTGCGCACCTGGTAACCCGAAAGATGCCAGTGTGGAAGATCTGAAAGATCTGTTCCGTAAGATCATGAAATAATTTTATTGATATGATACCAAGGTCCCAAGTTCAGAAACATGAGTAAGTAGCCATTTTTCGAAGAAAAATGAGCGAATTGCGAATGTTTTTGAGGATTGTGAGAGTACGAAGTACGGAACAATCCGGTATCAAAGAGGTCAAAATACTTTTTGACTCCAACATTATTGATATGCAATACAACAAAAAACCGGGCTGGTTCTTCAAACGAACCGCCCGGTTTTTTGTTTGCTTTTTATTTGTCAAAGTCTGCTTCGAAAACACCTTCCGGTGTCTTCATCGTCAGGATTCCCAGATTAAAGTTATCATCGGAAACAGTGATATGATATTCAAATACCACATCTTCCTCGAATTTGGAAAGTACCAGGTACGTTCCGTTTTCTTTTCCCTCAATCTGATCACAGATATCATCGTAGACACGCTCCCCGGAAATTTCTCTTGGATATCCGGAAGCTTTGATCTTTTCTTCAATTGCCTGATATAATTCTTCCATGCCGTTTCTCCTTCTTTAGATTGCCATCATCCATGCCTGTTCCAGGTTCGGATCTTCGATCTTCTGTTCCTGCATCATACGGAAAATCGTCTTCCAGTAGTGTTTTTTCACTTCCCGGCAGATTTTCTCCGGATCACCTTTCTTGCAGGCATTCAGAATCGCTATATGGTTGTCATACTGGCGTGCCAGGATCTGTTCTTTTTCTCTTACCAGCTCATATCCTGCCAGCAGATTTCCATAATACAGCTCTTTCCATGCTTTGGCAAGTCTTGGAAGTTTCGACATCAGTACGAGTTGTTCATGAAAACGGTTGTCATATTCAAAAACACTCTCGAACTCTTCCGCCGGAATTTTCCGCATACTTTCCAGAATCTCTTCCATCTTCTGTATCGTCTCTTCCGGTACTTTTCCGTTCAGGAGCCGTACACTGACAGCTTCATAGTTCGTACGCAGCAGATATACTTCATAGGAATCCCAGAAAGAAAATGTCCGCACGGAACATCCCACATTTCTGGTATATTCTACAATCCCTTCGTTCTCCAGCTGGCGAAGCGCTTCCCGGATCGGTCCACGGCTGGTCTGAAATTCCTGCGCCAGTTCCAGTTCCACAATTCGTTCTCCCGGACGGAGCTGATGCTTCATGATCTTGGTCCGAATCGCATTCACTACGCTTTCTCTTAATGTTTGGTATAATAATTCGCTCATGTATCTTCCTGTCTTACTTTATTATCTTACCACGAAATATTTTATCTGAATTTCCGGGCACTGTAAAATATTTCTTTTCGTAACTGTTCAGTACCTTCACAGTTACAGTGGCTACTGAACAGTTACTTCTTTTCTATTTGACAACACCAGATTGCTCCGTACTTCGTACTCCCGCAATCCGCCAAACCATTCGGTATCACATTTTCTTAATAATGTTTTTGATGATTTCCACGGACAGATCCATGCCTTCCACCGTAATGTGTTCAAACGGACCATGGAAGCCGTCTCCGCCGGTACCCAGGTTCGGACATGGAAGACCGACAAAGCTTAACCGTGCACCATCTGTGCCTCCGCGGATCGGGGCGATATCCGGTTCCACGCCTGTTTCTTTGCACGCCTCTTTTGCGTAATCGATCAGCTGCATGCACGGCTCGATCTTCTCACGCATGTTGCGGTAAGATTCTTCAATCTTTACTTCCGCGGTTCCCTCGCCGTAGGTTTCGTTAATCTGTGCAACCGCCTGACGGAGTTTCTCCTGTTTTTCCACAAATGTGACCGGATCAAAATCACGGATGATGTAACGCATCACTGCCTGTTCCACATTGCCGTTAAATTCGGTCATGTGATAGAATCCTTCATACCCTTCCGTCTTCTCCGGGCACGCATCTTTTGGAAGCAGTCCGTGGATTTCCATCGCGATGGTCTGTGCATTTTTCATGATATCTTTTGCACTCCCCGGATGCACATTGACACCATGAACAGTGACCTCCGCGCCTGCCGCGTTAAAGTTTTCAAACTGGATCTCACCTTCATGGCTTCCGTCTAACGTATATCCGTACGTTGCGCCGAATTCTTTGATTCTCAGATACTGTGCACCGCCACCCACCTCTTCATCCGGGGTAAATGCGATGCAGATTTTTCCGTGTGGTGTCTTTTCCCGCATCAGGTCTTCTGCCGCTGTCAGGATCTCTGCAATCCCGGCCTTGTCATCGGCCCCCAGAAGAGAAGTTCCGTCGGTTGTGATCAGCGTTCTTCCCTTATACCCTTTCAGTCTCGGAAAATCTTTTACTGCCAGAACTCTGCCGGAAGTTCCGAGCACCACATCTTCTCCGTTATAATCCTGAATGATCTGTGGTTTCACATTCTGCCCGTTAAAGTCCGGTGCGGTATCCAGATGCGCGATCAGACCAAGCGGTGCCACATCTTCCATTCCCTCCGTGGCCGGAAGGTATCCGTAAACATATCCATATTCATCCATCGACACATCCGAAAGTCCCATCTCTTTCATCTCTTCTACCAGAAGATTCCCCAGGTCGAGCTGTCTTTTTGTAGTTGGAACCGTTGTGCTGTCTTCATCGCTGGTTGTCCATACTGTAACATATTTCAGTAAGCGTTCATAGGCTTTCATCTTTTTTCTCCCTGCATTTTCCCTTTTTCTTTTAGAAAAATACAGCCCGGACTGCTTATCCGGGCTGTATCGTTGCATTGCATTTATTTATGCCTGATGGGTATATCCGAAGAAGAAATATCCCAGTGGGCAGTAGTACATACCTTCAATGCCGTCAGCCAGCATATATTTCTGTGTATAGAAGTACAGTGGAGCCAGTACGCTGTCTTCACCGATCAGTTTGTCTTCTGCCTGGTGCAGCAGATCCATACGTTCTGCGTTATCTGTTGTTGTCTTTGCCTGTTTGATCAGAGCGTCGTAATCATCGTTTGCATACTGTGCATCGTTGTTTCCGCCACCTGTCATCCACATGTCCAGGAAAGAAATCGGGTCGTTGTAGTCTGCGATCCAGCCATTACGTGAGATGGAGTAATCTCCATCTTTACGTGTCTGCAGGAATGCTGCCCACTCCTGGTTGTTCAGGGTTACTTTTACGCCCAGTTCTTCTTCCCACATGAACTGCAGAGCTTCTGCTACAGCTTTGTGAGCATCACTGGTGTTGTACAGGTATTCTACAACCGGGAATCCTTCACCGTTCGGATATCCCGCATCTGCCAGAAGCTGTCTTGCTTCGTCACAGTTTGCTTCATAATCCGCATCGGTCGGTTTATAGTAATCTCCGCCTACGGTACGGAAATCGTCGCCCTCTGCACCGTCTGCATCATATACACCGGATGGAACAAATCCACCGGCTTCTACCTGTCCGGACTGTGTTACCTGGTTTACGATGTAAGTACGGTCGATTGCCAGAGAGAATGCTTTGCGAACTCTCGGATCGTCGAAAGGTGCTTTCTGTGTCTGGAAGCATACATAGTAAGTTCCGATATAGTCTACAATCTTCATATCTCCGGAAGCGATCAGGTTAGCGATCTCTGCCTGCGGTACATCTTCGATGAAATCAAGTTCACCGGAGTTGAAACCGGACAGCATAGCGTTCTGGTCATCCATCAGTTTGAAGGTGATGGTTTCCGGTCCAAGGTTTTCTACATCATAGTAGTTTTCATTTTTCTCTACTACGATCTGAGAGTTATGTGTCCACTCTTTCAGTTTGTAAGCACCATTGGAGATATAAGTTGCTGTGTCAAATGTCCACTGGTCACCTGCTTTTTCGATCATATCTTCACGTACAGGCATCATAGCCGGGAATGCACACAGTTCTTCAAAGTAGTTCAGGTCGTTTACCAGAGTTACTTCAAATGTTTTGTCGTCTAATGCTTTAGCAGCCAGTTCATCAGGATCTTTTTCACCTGCCATGATCTCAGTGGCATTTACCACGCCATCCAGCATGTAGTTGTAGTCTGCTGCTGTCTCCGGATTTACCAGACGTTTCCAGGAGTACTCGAAATCACCTGCTGTTACATCTTTTCCGTCAGACCATTTGATGCCGTCACGCAATTTGAAAGTATAAGTTACTGTTCCGTCCTCGTTCTCTGTTTTTTCATAGCTTTCAGCCTGTCCTGGAACCAGTTTTCCGCTGTCAGCAGTTCCGTCAGAACCATTGGCAGCTTCTCCGCTGTCTTCCCATTTCATCAGACCTTCAAACAGATGCAGGGCCATAATACCACCGTCTACAGAACTGTTCAGCGCCGGGTCCATAGTCATAGGTTCAGAAGCCAGGTTTACAGTAATGTTAAAGTCACCGTCGCTTGCTGTGTCCTCTGTTGCGGCGTCATCTTTGGTTTCTTCCTCTGCTGCGTCATCAGCAGTGTCTTCTGTTTTAGCTGCGTTGTCGTCTTTTGCTGTAGTGTTGCTGTTTCCGCAACCTGCAAACATAGATACGGTAAATGTTGCAGCTAACAGGATGGATAAAACTTTTTTCTTCATATTATCCTCTCTCCTTTTCCTTTTATTGATAAACAGGAGCATCCACTATCAGATTTCCTGCATTATCCGGTTATTTTTCATCTACTCTTCCAGCAGATGACATGCTACCCAGTGACCTTTTTCGTACTCCTTAAAGGTCGGTACGACCTGTTTACATTTTTCGGTCGCATACGGGCAACGGGTATGGAACCGGCATCCGCTTGGCGGATTCATCGGAGACGGAATGTCTCCTTCGAGCACGATTCGCTGTCTGCTTCTGCTCACCTGCGGATCCGGAACCGGAACTGCGGAGAGCAGCGTCTTAGTATATGGATGCAGTGGATGGCGGTTCAGTTCATAACTTTCCGCAAGTTCCACCATAGTTCCCAGATACATCACACCGATACGGTGGGAAATATGTCTTACAACGGACAGATCATGTGCGATGAACAGGTAGGTCAGTCCCATCTCATGCTGCATGTCTTCGAGCATGTTGACTACCTGTGACTGGATAGAAACATCCAGTGCGGAGATCGGTTCGTCACAGACGATGAATTCCGGATTGACTGCCAGCGCACGGGCAATACCGACACGCTGCTGCTGTCCGCCGGAGAACTCATGCGGATACCGGTTGGCATGCTCCGTATTCAGTCCTACATGTCCAAGCAGTTCCTTGATCCGGTCTGTTCTGTCCTGTTTACTCTTATATAATTTGTGAATATCCAGTGCTTCACCAATGATCTCACCAACAGTCATACGTGGATCCAGGCTGGCTGACGGATCCTGGAAGATGATCTGCATCTTCCGGCGGTAGGGAAGCATATTCACCTGTTTTGCTTTTGGAACTTTCACCTGGCGAAGAATACCATTTTCATCTTTCTGCCACGGGTCTTTTCCTTCAAAAATAGTTTTGCCATCATAGATGATCTTTCCGGAAGTCGGGTTGTACAGCTGTAATACCGTGCGTCCGAAGGTCGTCTTACCACAACCGGACTCTCCTACCAGACCAAGGGTTTCTCCTCTTTTAATCTCAATGGAGATATCTTCCACAGCCTGTACACCCGGTCCCTTCACGCCTTTGATCGGGAAATATTTTTTCAGGTGTTCAACCTGAACGAGGGTATCATTTTTCTCACTCATGGCTGCCTGCCTCCGTTTTTTCATTATTTTTCTCTGCTGCTTTCTGTGCTTTCATCTGTTCCTGTACACACAGCCAGCATGCGGCACGATGATTATCCCCAAGTTCCACATACGGCGGCATCTTCTGCAGACAGATCTTCATGGCACTTTCACAACGCGGTGCAAACGGACATCCCTCCGGCGGATTCAGCATATCAACCGGTGTTCCTTCGATTGGGATCAGACGTTCGTAGCTTTCCGCATCCACACGCGGCATGGAGCGAAGCAGTCCTCTGGTATATGGGTGACCCGGTGCGTAGAAGATATCATCTACCGGTCCCTGCTCTACCATCTTACCTGCATACATAACCGATACTTTATCGCAGATTTCTGCCACAACACCCAGGTTATGGGTGATAAAGATGATTCCCATCTGGTTGGTCTTCTGAAGTTTCTTCATCAGTTCCAGAATCTGTGCCTGGATGGTTACGTCCAACGCTGTCGTCGGTTCATCGGCGATCAGAAGTTTTGGATGGCAGATCAGTCCCATAGCGATCATAACACGCTGGCGCATACCACCGGAGAGCTCATGAGGATACTGTTTCATACGTTTCTCTACGTTGTTGATACCAACTTCTTCGAGCATCTCCATGGCACGTTTCTGTGCTTCTTCTTTACTGATATTTTTATCATGGGCTTTCAGCGCTTCCATCAGCTGATTTCCGATGGTATATACCGGATTCAGACAGGTCATCGGATTCTGGAAGATCATGGCTACTTCATTTCCACGGAAGTTTACCATCTCTGCCGGAGTCTTGGCCAGCACATCCTGACCTTCAAAAGTAATAGAACCACCGATAACCTTTCCGGGATTCTGCAGCAGGCCGATGATCGAATATGCTTCCACACTCTTTCCGGATCCGGACTCTCCTACAACGCCCATAACTTCATTATAATTCACATCGTAACTGATGCCGTTTACTGCTTTTACTTCTCCTGCCGGAGTGAAGAAAGAGACCTGGAGATCTCTGACTTCCAACAGCTTGTCAGTTTTTTTATTCTGTTCCATTGTGTCTCTCCCTTTCTTATTTTTTCAGCTTCGGATCTAATGCATCACGAAGACCGTCACCAAACAGATTCAGAGACAGGATCATAACACTCAGGATCACTGCCGGGATGAACAGTCGGTACGGATAGGTTTTCAGTCCGCTCAGTGCTTCGGAACACATGGATCCCAGACTGGTCAGCGGTGCGGATACACCCACACCCAGGAAGGATAAGAAAGATTCCAGGAAGATTGCTGACGGAATCTGCAGGAATGTTGTAGTAACAATCTGTCCGATACAGTTCGGAAGCAGATGCTTACTGATGATACGTCCGCCCTTTGCACCCAGTGCTCTCGCTGCGGTTACATATTCCTGCTGTTTTAACTGCAGGATCTGTCCACGGATGATACGGCTCATAGTTACCCAGTACAGAAGACCAAAAGCGATAAACATGGAGATCAGGTTCGGTCCAAGGAGTGTTACCAGTTTCTGGAACACGCCGTCTCCGGAGTTCTGGAACTGTTCCAGTGCCGGTTTTAAGGTTGCGGATAACAGCAGGATGATCAGCATCTCCGGGATGGAGTAGATAATCTCTACGATTCGCTGCATCACGTTGTCCACCATACCACCGCAGTAACCGGATATGGAACCGTACAGTGCACCGATGATCAGTACCAGGATTGCTGCACAGATACCTACGATAATGGATACACGGGCACCGACCATGACACGAACCATGATGTCACGTCCCTGATCATCCGTACCAAATACATGAGGGAATACTTTCTCCCCTGCTGCTTTTCGCTCCAGCTCTTTATCGGAATATCCGAAAGCACTGTGTTTTACGCCCAGGGCTTTGGCAGCTTCCTCTTCTGTCACTGCCTCTTCGTCAGCCGCCTGCTGCGATACATTTGCTTTCGCACGGATCTTTGCTTCATCCACGCGGCTTAAAGTTTCACCTTTGGCTTCCGCTTCTTTACGGGCCTGTTCTACCGCTTCATCCGGTGTCAGATTTCCTGCACCGTTATGTTCTTCCATGTAAGCATTGATCTTCTCCTGATCCTCCAGGCTGTAGTGCCATGGATGTAAAGATTCGGAACCACGGATCTGCTGTTTGTAAGTATAAGGAACGACAGACGGTCCCACGAAAGCAAAAACAGAAAGCAGGATGATGATCACCAGTGCCACCATCGCAACCGTGTTTTTACGAAGACGTCTCCATGCATCCTTCCAGTAAGATACGCTTCTGCGGTCCTGAATAAAGTTTTCTTTTTCCTCTGATGTTGCCGGATCAAATGCATCTGCCGGCAGATCGTTCCACTGCAGAATATCCTCGATATTTGGCTGAAGTGAGCCCGGTTTGTTAAATCTTTTCTTATCGGACATAACCTTAATTTCCTCCCTTCACCAGATTAATTCGCGGATCTACCAGTTTGTAACACAGGTCTACCACCAGGTTCATGACGATGATAAATGCTGCCAGGAAAATGGTAGTTCCCATGATCAGCGGATAATCACGGTTCTGGATCGCCTGTACAAAGTAACGTCCCAGTCCCGGAATAGAAAATACAGTCTCTACGACAAGACCACCGCACAGAGTAAATGCGATCTGCGGTCCCAGGTAAGTAATAACCGGAATCAACGCATTACGGAGTGCATGTTTGAAAATGATCTTGCTGTTTTTCAGTCCCTTTGCTCTGGCTGTCTTGATATATTCCTGATTAATAGAATCCAGCATGGCAGTTCTTGTCTGTCTGGACAGATAACACATCGGATAGAAGCCTAACGCTGCACAGGGCAGTACATAACTTGCCGGTGTTCCGTCAAACAGCGCCGGAAAAACTTTCACTCCTTCAATACCGCCACAGAGTGTATGTAACAGTAAGGTTGCCACTACGAATCCCGGCATGGAGATACCGATGGTACACAGCACACGCAGGAAGCTGTCCACCCAGGTTCCTCTCTTGAACGCTGCAAGACATCCCAGCGGAACGCCCACGATTACTGCCCATAACAGAGCAAGACTTCCGACTTTTGCGGAAACCGGGAACATCTCTTTGATGATCTCGATGACCGGACGGTTCTTCTGCATCTTAATAGAAGTACCGAAATCTCCCTGTGCAAGGTTTTTCAGATATTTGCCAAGCTGAATATACTTTGGCTGATCCAGTCCGTACTTTGCATTCAGTGCCTGGATGGTTGCCTCAGATGGCGTTTTTTCTGATAACCACGGATTACCCGGAATCGCATTCATCAGAAAGAACGTAATACAGGCAACAAGCAACAGCGTAACAAATGCCATACAGACTCTTCGTACTGTGTATTTTGTCATTTTCTACACCTTTCCTCTCTTTTTCATCTCTCCTGTCGATTGTAAATTGTCGACAATATGTGATATTATACTCACTTTAACGTGGTAATGTCAAGAAAAATCCCGCAATTTGTTTTTATTTTTCGCACACATGTATGTGTACAGCGGACGCTTATTGATAAATGTCCCCATTAGAGGGAATCCCTTTTTTATCCGTTTTTTGAATCGTTTCAATTCTATAACTGCTATTTTATGCCGGTTTGTTTCTCTTTATGTTACCGTTTCTTCTTTCTATCTTTATTTTTTCTGGTTGACCTTTTTTCTTCCGGTGTTTACAATGAAAAACGTATTTCATATTTTTTAATCAGGAGGAACATCACATGAGTTCTCATATGGATTTTATCAAAGAACAGCTGTATGCACTGACTGCGATTCCAAGCCCTTCCGGCTTTACAAAGAAAGCGACAGATTATCTGTTATCCGAACTGACCGCTCTTAGCTTTACTCCGGAGCGTTCCAGAAAGGGAAATATTTTTGTCACACTGGGAGGATCCGGATCTCCGCTCGTGCTGGCTGCCCATGTAGATACGCTGGGCGCTATGGTGCGCTCCATCAAAGAGAACGGACGTCTTCGCCCAACAACCCTTGGCGGACATCAGTGGTCCACCGCAGACGGGGAAAACTGTACGATCCACACCCGCGACGGCAAAGTGTATACCGGCGTTGTCCTGAACACAGAACCATCCGCCCATGTTGCAGATCAGAAAGTGGAGCAGATCGAGAAGCATATGGAGATTCTGCTGGATGAGAATGTGGATTCCAGAGAAGGCACGCTCGCGCTCGGCATCCAGACCGGTGATATCATCGCCATGGATCCGCGCACGGTAGTCACCGAAAGCGGCTACATCAAGAGCCGTTTCCTGGACGACAAACTCTCCGCAGCGATCCTGCTCGGACTGGCACATGCTGTCAAAGAAGACGGACTGAAACTGAACCGGAAAGTCTCTTTATTATTTACCGTCTACGAAGAAGTCGGACACGGTGGAAGTTTCGTAGCAGTAGACACCGAAGAAATGATTTCCGTTGATATGGGCTGTGTCGGTGCCGACCTTGGCTGTACCGAGCGGATGGTATCCATCTGCGCCAAAGATTCCGGCGGACCTTACAATTATGACCTGGTAACGGCTCTTTCCACGATTGCAAAAGAACAGGGACTTGATTATGCCATCGACGTCTATCCGCATTACGGATCCGATGTGGAAGCAACCCTCCGTGCCGGCTACGACATCCGTCACGGCCTGATCGGTCCGGGTGTCTATGCGTCTCATAATTATGAACGCTCTCATATGGATGGGGTGCGGAATACGTTTGAGCTGCTGAAAACTTACGTGACACAGTAATACAACATCTATGCCAGCACGGATTTTGACTCGTTGCTCGCGTAATCGAGTAGGAGGGAGTGATTAGCTCCCGTCCTCTCACACCACCGTGCGTACC
>ERZ838483.1216-NODE-1216-length-24546-cov-16.988404_pt1 | contig 24546 bp, 24 predicted proteins | sample MGYA00519939_ERZ838483 | MGnify/ENA primary metagenome ERZ838483 (study PRJEB31850, sample SAMEA3708836) | human gut metagenome | biome: human gut; feature: human-associated habitat; material: faeces | place: China | collected 2014 ... | reverse complement strand
TCAGGTAAGATCCCTTGAAGACTACAAGGTTGATAGGCACGATGTGTAAGTGGAGTGATCCATTCAGCAAGAGTGTACTAATAGATCGAGGGCTTGACCACAATTCGCTTGAGACTCTGAGAGTCAACGAAAAAATGTGAGCAGTGATTATTCAGTTTTGAAGGCACGTCCTTCTAAGAAACACTGGACAAACAGTAGACCGTATGGGATACTGAGCCAGTCATATGGTCGGTGACGATGACGGTGAGGTTCCACCTGTTCCCATTCCGAACACAGAAGTTAAGCTCACTCGTGCCCAAGATAGTTCGCTGGAAACGGCGCGTGAAAATAGGTAGTCGCCGACTTATAGGAAGCCCCTGAGGAAGAAATTCTTCAGGGGTTTGTTTTTGCAGCGAAAGGGACGAAGATATGAGAACGACACATGTTATGGTACTGCCCTACGACCCTGCGTGGAAGGCGGATTTTGCGGCCATCCGACAGGAACTCGCGTCTGCCCTCGGCGAGCTGGCCGTTGCCATTGAGCACGTGGGCAGCACTTCAGTAGGGGGGCTTTCCGCTAAGCCCTGCATCGACATTGATGTGGTGATGCCGGATCGCGCCGTCTTTCCGCAGATCGTGGAGCGGCTGGCGGCCATCGGCTACACCCACGAGGGAGATCTTGGCATCCCGGGCCGGGAGGCCTTCTGCTACACCGGCAAGTCTCATTTGCGGCTGCACCATCTGTACGTTTGCCCGGCAGATTCCGAGGAGCTGCACCGCCACCTTGTGTTCCGGGATTTTCTGCGCACCCACCCGGAGGCTGTGGAGCGCTACAGCGCCTGTAAGGAAGAGGCTGCGCGCCGTTTCCCGGAGGATATCGAGGGCTATATGGCGTGCAAAGGCCCATGCATTGAGGCACTTTACAAGCTGTGCGGCTTGAGCGAGTGACTGTAAAAATCCGGCGTAAGAGAGCGGATTCTACTCCCCGTCGGTTGCGCAATGGGCAGGGGTGCGGTACACTCAGGGTGCCGAAGGGCAGAAAGAGAGGACACCGATATGAGCGAAACGACGGAAGTGAACCGCACAGCCTTTGGACAGTTTTTGAACCAGCTGCGCCGGGAGAAGGGCTGGACCCAGAAAGACCTTGCCGAGCGGCTCTATGTCTCCGATAAGGCGGTCAGCAAGTGGGAGCGGGGCCTCAGCCTGCCGGACGTGGCCTTACTGCTGCCGCTGGCAGGGGCATTGGGCGTGTCGGTAACAGAACTGCTGGAGGGGCGCCGGGCCGTGCAGGAGCAGCGCTACAGTGCCGCAGAGGTGGAGGCGCTCATCCGCAGGGCGCTGGCGTTCCCGGTGGAGCCGCCCGAGCGCCAACAGGCCCGGGTGAAGCGGTATCTGCCCGTATACCTCATCTGCTGCGTGCTGGGCGTGGCAGAGGCGCTGACGGTCTGGATGCTGGGGCTGGCCCCCACCGAGATGGGGCAGACCTGCCTCGTGCTGGGCGTAGTCTTTGGCGTGGTCTATGGAGCCTATGCTTTTTTCTGGATGACCGAGACGCTGCCCCGCTACTATGATGAAAACCGCATTGCCCAGTTTGCACAGGGGGCCATGCACATCCACATCCCGGGCGTCTACTACAACAACCGCAACTGGCGGTATGTGCTGCGGGCCTTCCGGGCCTGGTCCATGGCATCCATGCTGCTGCTGCCGCCCTCTCTGGCGGTGGCGGGGCAGCTGGACCCGCACTTGGGCGGCAAGGCGACCGTTGCAGCATTTGCAGTGTACATCCTGAGCCTGTTCGGATGCATCGTCGTGCCCGCCAAGCGGCATGAAAAAGACGAAGAATGATCCAAAAACGAAGGGAGCGGAAACGCTCTCTTTTTTGCTGGCCTTTTTTGTGCTACAATGGAGCAAAACTATTGGAAAAGAGGAAACACCATGCTCAAAGATTCCCAGATCGACCTGTGCGGACGGGTGGATTTTACCCGCACGCAGCCACTCCTTGGCCGGGACGAGGCGTTTTCCTTTGCCTGCAATGGCTGCGGGAACTGCTGCCGTGGGCGGGAGGATATCGTCCTCTCCGGGTTTGATCTATGGCGGATCGCGGCCCGTCTCCGCCTGCCGCCCCGCATTGTAGCGCATGGCTACTGCCGGGAGAGCATCGGGCAGGTGAGCCGTCTGCCGGTTCTCCGGTTGGCCCCGTTGAAAGCACAGCACAACAACTGCCCGTTTTTAACGGAGAACCACTGCGCCATCCACGATGCCGAGCCGCTGGTCTGTGCTCTTTATCCGCTGGCGCAGGAGATCAGTGGGGAAGGGGCAGTGAGCTATTTCTTGCAGCCGACCTCCTGCGGCGGGCCGATGTTTTCTGCCAAGGTCGAGGATTATCTTGCCCGATACGATGTCCCTGCCCGGGAGGCTGTGGATGTCTGCTGGGCACAGACCTGCATGACGCTGGAGGACACTGTGGAGGAGCTGAATACGATCCTCTCGCCGGTATTAGCGCGGCGGCTGGAAGCAAAGCTCTGGCAGGCGCTTTATTACGATTATGAATTTGCCCAGCCATTTCTGCCCCAGCTGGAGCGGAATCTCCGCTGGCTGGAGGGGGAGTGCGCCAAACTCCGGGGGTATCAGGAGCAGCTGAGCACAAAATGTATCGAAAAAAATGATAGATAAATTCGTTTTGATTGATAATTGGGGCCGAACACGGGTTGTTTTTGAGAGTAAAGTGTGCTATACTTCACGCATGTGAAGCGGAGCTCGCACAGCCCGCTTCCTCAAACGCAAACAAGCGCGGCAACCTGTTGAGCCGCGGAATTTAAATTGAGGGAGAGAATCTATCATGCGTAAAATTTCTCGTCGTTCGTTCCTGGCTGGCGCTGCGCTCTGCGGCGCGGCTGCTGCCCTGACCGCCTGCGGCGGCTCCTCTGCATCCTCCACGGCTGCTTCTTCTGTGGCCGCCTCCTCCGCGGCAGCTGGTTCTGCTGCTGCCGCTGGCGACAGCTACACCGTTGGCATCTGCCAGCTGGTGGAGCACGCTGCACTGGATGCCGCTACCCAGGGCTTTGAGGATGCTCTGAGCGCGGAATTCGGCGAGAATGTCACGTTCGATTTCCAGAACGCACAGAACGATTCCGCTACCTGCGCTACCATCGCCAACGGCTTTGTTTCCGCAGGCGTAGACCTCATCATGGCCAATGCAACGCCCGCTCTGCAGGCGGCACAGGCTGCTACCAATGAGATCCCCATTCTGGGCACCTCTGTTACCGAGTACGGCGTGGCGCTGGGCCTGACTGATTTCACCGGCACTGTGGGCGGCAATGTTTCTGGTACTTCTGACCTGGCTCCGCTGGATCAGCAGGCTGAGATGATCACGGAGTGGCTGCCGGAGGCTACCAAGGTCGGCCTGCTGTACTGCTCCGCTGAGGCAAACAGTCAGTATCAGGTAGATGAAGTCAAGAAGTATCTGGAGGACAAGGGCATCACCGCTACCCAATACTCTTTCTCTGACTCCAACGATCTGGCTTCTGTCTGCCAGAAAGCTGCTGACGAGAACGACGCCGTGTATGTCCCCACCGATAATACCGTTGCGGCCAACACCGGCATTGTGGACGGTATCTGCCGCCCGGCCAAGAAGCCTGTCTTCGCGGGGGAGGAGGGCATCTGCTCCGGCTGTGGTGTGGCTACCCTGTCCATCAGCTACTACGATCTGGGCTACACCACCGGTGAGATGGCGGTCAAGATTCTGAAAGGCGAGGCCGATATTGCTACCATGCCCATTGAGTACACCACTGTGACCAAGAAGTACAACAAGACCATCTGCGATGATCTGGGCCTGACGGTTCCCGAGGGATACGAAGCAATCGAGGGCTAACCTCTTACTGGAATGAGAAATATGGCGGAGGAGGGCTGAAAAGGCTTTTCTCCGCTTTTCCCGTATAAAACGGGATGTGAAAAAAGTGCACGTTTAGGAGGAATTATTTTGGAAACACTTGCAAGACTGGCAAACCTGCCCGGTGCGCTGCCCGGCGCCTGTGCGCAGGGCCTTATCTGGGGCATTATGGCCATTGGCGTTTACCTGACCTATCGCATCCTGGATGTGGCGGACCTGACCGTGGATGGCTCCTTTGGCACGGGCGGCGCGGTTTGCGTCATGTGCCTGCTCTCGGGCCAGAACGTCTGGGTCTCTCTGCTGGCGGCTCTGGTGGCAGGCCTGGCAACGGGCTTTGTCACCGGCCTGCTCCACACTTTCATGGGGATCCCGGCCATCCTGGCAGGCATCCTGACCCAGCTGGCCCTCTACTCCATCAACCTGAAGATCATGGGCAAGGCAAACCAGTCCATCAATGTGGATAAATATGACCTTCTCATCTCCCTGCGCTGGGTCAAAGAGACTGCCCTCCACAACCCCATCATTATGGTGCTCATCGTCACGGCCGTGGTCATCGGCATCCTGTATTGGTTCTTCGGTACCGAGCTGGGCTGCGGCATCCGCGCCACCGGCTCCAACCCCGCAATGTCCCGGGCACAGGGCATCAACACCAACTTTAACGTCGTGCTGGGTCTGGCCGTTTCCAATGGTCTGGTGGCCCTGTCCGGCGCGCTGCTGAGCCAGTATCAGGGCTTCTCGGATGTCAGCATGGGTCGTGGTGCCATCGTCATTGGTCTGGCTGCTGTCATCATCGGCGAGGCGCTGTTTGGCCGTATCTTCCACAACTTTGCCCTTAAGCTATTCGCAGTCTCGCTGGGTGCCATCATCTATTACATCGTCATCCAGCTGGTGCTGACCCTTGGCTTTGACGCAAACCTGCTCAAACTGCTCAGCGCTTCCGTCGTTGCCATCTTCCTGGCGGTGCCGTATTGGAAAGGGAAATACTTTGCAAAACCCGCAGCCAAGAAAGCACAGAAAGAGGGTGCCAAGAATGCTTGAGATCCAGAATGTTTCCAAAACCTTTAATGCCGGGACCGTCAATGAGAAGACTGCACTGAACGGCCTGAACCTGAAACTGAACGAGGGCGATTTTGTCACCGTCATCGGCGGCAATGGTGCCGGTAAATCCACCATGCTGAACGCTGTGGCCGGTGTCTGGCCCGTGGACGAGGGCAAGATCCTCATTGACGGCGTGGACGTCACCAAACTGGGCGAGCATCAGCGCGCTGCCTACATCGGCCGCGTGTTCCAGGACCCCATGACCGGCACGGCGGCCACCATGCAGATCGAAGAGAATCTGGCACTGGCTGCCCGCCGCGGCAAGCACCGCACCCTCCGCATCGGCATCACCAAGGCGGAGCGGGAGCAGTACCGTGAGCTGCTCAAGACGCTGGATCTGGGCCTGGAAGACCGCCTCACGGCCCGCGTAGGCCTGCTCTCCGGCGGCCAGCGTCAGGCGCTGACCCTGCTCATGGCTACGATGAACAATCCCAAGCTCCTGCTGCTGGATGAGCACACCGCTGCACTGGACCCCAAGACGGCCCTCAAAGTGCTGACCCTCTCGGCCAGGATCGTGGAGGAAAACCACCTGACCACCATGATGATCACCCACAACATGAAAGACGCCATCAAGTACGGCAACCGTCTGATCATGATGCATGAGGGTCACATCATCTATGATGTGGCAGGGGAGGAGAAGAAGAACCTCCACGTCTCGGATCTGCTGGCCAAGTTCCAGATCGCATCCGGTGGCGAGTTTGCCAACGACCGGATGATCCTCTCTTAAAAAATTCTGATGCATAACAGAAAAGCTCCTGCCCGGCCGGACAGGAGCTTTTCTCGTATCAGTGATCGTACACCAAAAGCATCAGCGTTTGATGTCGTAGTTCATATTCATCAGGTTGCGGATGGAGCTCACATCGTCGGTGATGTTGGCATCGCCGTGGATGGTGTGCTTGATGGCGCTGCTGGCTACGGCAAAGTTGATCATATCCATGGCACGGTAGTTGTGGAGCATGGCGTAGATCAGGCCGCTGGCAAAAGCGTCACCGCCGCCCACACGGTCCAGGATGTTAAAGGTGAACAGCTTGCTCTCAAAGGTGTGGCCGTCGTACCACATAAAGGCTTTCAGGCTGTTCTCACTGCCGCTGTGGGCATAGCGAACATGGCGGGCGATGCACTTCAGGTTGGGGTAACGCTCGATGAAGTGCTGGAAGATCTCGTCCTGCTGTTCGTAGCTGGGCTGCAGGGGCACGCCGTCTTTCCAGTCGCCCTTGGAGTGATCGTTCTCATCTTTCCACAGGTGGTAAGGCTCAATGCCCAGCAGCACATCCACATAGGGCAGGCACTCGGTGCAGAAATCCCGGGCCTCGTCCCAGGTCCACAGGGTGGAGCGGAAGTTGCCGTCAAAGCTGACGGTCAGGCCCTTTTTCTTGGCCACTTTCAGCATATCGATGACGAGGCCGCGGCAGTTGGGAGCCAGGGCCGGGGTAATGCCGCTCAGGTGCAGCCAGTCAAAGCCCTCCAGCAGAGCATCCAGATCCACCTGAGAAAAATCGTACTCGGTAATGGCGCTGTGTTTGCGGTCGTAGATGACCTTGGAGGGGCGAATGCCGTAGCCCGTCTCCAGATAGTAAGTACCCAGACGATTCGAGGGAGTCTCGTCCGGCTCGGTGAGGATCATCGGGGTGCAGTGCACATCGTTGGAGCGCAGCCAGCGCACGGCGCTCTTGCCCAGGCTGTTGTTGGGCACCACGCTGAAGAACGTGCTGTCCACGCCCAGGTTTGCCAGTGCCAGCGCGATGTTGGCCTCGCTGCCGCCGTAGCTGGCCTCAAAGTTGGAAGCCATGCGCAGCTTTTCGTAGTTCGGCGGGGTCAGGCGCAGCATGATCTCGCCGCAGGTGATAAACTTCTGTCCGGCGGTCTCCTTGCCAAGGATCGGATTGAAATGTTCCATAACGCTCCTCCTAAAAGACGGTTTTGGATCAGAGGCCCGGACAGCTTCTTCACGGGAAAGCTCTCTGAGCACACATTGTTGTATCCATTATAGTGCGATTCACGTCGGAATGCAAGTTGAAACCAGAAGTTGCGAGAGAAAATAACAGAGGATTTTTGTGCACGTTGCTAATGCTTATACTCCGGTCAGATCAAAGCTGGGTGTATACTCCTCTTTTGCACTGCTCTTCTGCTGCATGTAGCCAGCCGTCAGCCCCTTGTCCATGGCGTAATTGACCACCCGGCGGTACTCGTAGGTGGTGATGCGCCGCCCGATGCCATGCTCGGCCGCCTTGTAGAACGGCGTATACTGGCTCATGACGCTGGGCAGAAAACAGCCGGGGTCAGCGGTGTTCCAGGCGGCCATCTGGTCCAGCACCGCAAAACTGTCGTCGATATGGCCGGGCAGGGCCAGGTGCCGCAGGATGACACCCTTTTGCAGGATGCCCTCTTCGTCAAAGACCGGGTGCCCGGCCTGGGCCATCATGGCTTCGATGGCAGGTTTGGCCTGCGCAAAGTAGTCCGGCGCGGCAGAGAGCTCTGCCGAGAGGGCGGCGGAGACGTATTTCAGGTCGGCTAGCCAGATATCGATATAGCCTTTCCAGGCTTCCACACTCTCCACCGTCTCGTAGCCGCCTGTGTTGCAGACGATGGGCAAATGCAGCCCCTGCGCCCGGGCCAGATCCAGCGCGGCAATGATCCAGGGCCGCCATTGCCCGGGGGTGACCAGATTGATGTTGTGGGCTCCCTGGGTCTGCAAATTCAGGAAAATTTCCGCCAGATGTTCCACGGTGATCTCTTTCCCAAGCCCCTCGGCGCTGATGGGATAGTTCTGGCAGAAGCAGCACTTGAGGGTGCAGCCGGAGAAAAAGACGGTGCCGCTGCCTTTGGTGCCGCTGATGCAGGGCTCTTCCCAGAAATGCAGGGCCGCCCGGGCGACTTTTAAAGTATTGCCTGCCCCACAGAAACCGCACTGTCCGGCGGCGCGGTCGGCTTTGCACCGCCGGGGGCAGAGAGTGCAGGCGTCCGGCGGGGTGACAACGATGTTTTTGGGCATATTATCCAAGTCCTTTGCAAAATCTTTTACGCTTTTCTAAACGCTATTATACCATTTCCAGAAGCAAAAGTGGTATACTAAGAGATAATATTGCATGTGATGCAAGAATACTACATATTTGGACATCTGGAGGACATCATGCGTACCGAAACCGAAGAGATCCGGGACAATCTGAAATATTTATCCCTGCTTGCACGGGATTACCCCTCGCAGGCTGCGGCGGCCAGCGAGATCATCAGCACCGAGGCTCTGCTCAAGCTGCCCAAGGGTACCGAGCATTTTATGAGCGATCTGCACGGCGAAAACGAAGCCTTTGTACATATCCTGAACTCTGCCTCCGGCGTCATCCGCGAAAAAGTGGATATCGTGCTGGGGGATACGGTCCCTGAGTCTGACCGTGCCGAGCTGGCAACGCTGATCTATTACCCCAATGAGAAACTGCCCCAGCTCAAGGCCAAGTGCGCGGACGAGGAGGCGCTGGAGCAGTGGTATACCGAGACGCTGCTCCGCCTCATTGATCTCTGCCGTCTGGTTTCTTCCAAGCACACCCGGGAGCATGTGCGTGCCTGCCTGCCCTCCAGCTGCGGTTATATTCTGGACGAGCTGCTCCACGCCCATTTTGAGGACCACGATAAAGACCTCTATTATGGCCAGATCGTGGGCAGTATTATTGAAAATGGCCGCGCGGACCGTTTCATTGTCCGCCTGTGTGAGCTCATCAAGCGGCTGGCCGTGGATAAGCTGCACATTGTGGGCGACCTGTTTGACCGCGGCCCCCGCCCGGATATCATCCTGGACCTGCTCATGCGCCACCATAACGTCGATATCCAGTGGGGCAACCATGATGTGGTCTGGATGGGCGCCGCCGCCGGCAGCCCCATCTGCATCTGCACGGTCCTCAAGACCACGCTGGCCTACCACAACCATGCCATGCTGGAGGACTGCTATGGCATCAACCTGCGCCATCTGCAGCGGATGGCCGAGCAGTTCTATGGCAACGACGACCTGACCATCTGGATGCCCCACACCGATTTGGAGCGCGGCCCCTATACACCTGGAATGCTCCACCGGTGCGCGGTCATGCACAAGGCTGTCACCATCCTGATGCTCAAGATGGAGTGCAAGGTCATTGACCGCAACCCGGATTTCAAGATGCAGGGCCGCGATTACCTCCGCTGCATCGACTGGGAGAAGAAGACCGTCCGGATCGGGGACAAGGAGTATCCTCTGCAGGACACTTCGTTCCCCACGGTGGACCCCAAAGACCCCGCCGCCCTCAACGACGATGAGCGGCTGGTGCTGCACAAACTGGTGGAGTCGTTTCGCCAGAGCCAGAAGCTGCAGGAGCATGTGGAGTTCCTCTACGCCAAGGGCAGCGTTTACCACATTGAAAACGGCAACCTGCTCTACCATGGGGTGGTGCCCATGACCCAGAAAGGCACCTTTGCGGTGGAGCGGTTCGAGGGACACCCCTATTCCGGCCGGGCCCTCATGGATTACTGCGATGAGCGGGCCCGCCGCGGCTACTTTGCCCCGGAGGGAAGCGCCGCCCGCCGCAGCGGACAGGACTTTTTGTGGTATCTGTGGTGCGGCAAGCTTTCGCCGCTGTTTGGCCGCAGTGCCATGACGACATTCGAGCGGCTGTATGTGGAGGATAAAAGCACCCACACCGAAAAGAAAGACCCCTATTATACATGGTATAATGAGGAAGCCGTCTGCCGCCGCATTCTGGCGGAGTTTGGCCTGCCCGGCACCAGCCACATCGTCAACGGCCATGTCCCCGTGCAGGAGAAAAACGGTGAGAGCCCCATCAAGGGCGGGGGACGTCTCGTGGTCATCGACGGCGGCTTCTGCCGCGCCTATCATGAGAAGACGGGCATCGCGGGCTATACACTGGTCTACTCCAGCCGCACCATGTCCCTGCGTACCCATCAGCCGTTCGTCAGCGCGGAAAAGGCCGTGAATGAGAACATCGACATCATCTCCCAGAAGAACATTCTGGAAACGGAGAATCATCGCATCCTCGTGGAGGAGACCGATGAGGGAGAAAACCTCCGGGAGCGGGTGCACGACCTCAAACAGCTGGTCCGCGCCTACCAGCTGGGCTGGATCAAGGAGACCCGCAGCGAGGATCAGGTCTGGTAAAACGCAGTCTCTGTCCGGCGGAACCGGCCCGGAAAATTGTAAAATTTTTGAAAAAAGAGACAAAAAAACGGAATATCTTCATAGATTCTGGGCAAAACAGAAAATAACGGACAGAATGGCGCGGGGGCTTTGCTTTTTCCGTATTCTCGTGTATAATAGGGTAGCTGCAGTTGTTGCGGCTTTATTTTCCTGCCTGAAAACTCGCGGCACGCGGGTCCACGCAAGAAACTGCGGCATGTACTTTGGAAATGCACCTTATAGGGCCTGTCACGAAGCGGGCCCACGACAAGGAGATCATAAAATTGGAAAAATTTGTTGTTACGGGCGGCAAAGCCCTGCATGGTGAGGTTACCATCTCCGGCGCAAAGAACGCGGCAGTGGGCATCCTGCCCGCCACCATTCTGGCAGCCGATGTCTGCGTCATTGAAAACCTGCCGGATATCAGCGATGTAGCCGTCAGCCTCAAGATCCTGAGCACCCTGGGCGCACAGGTCAAGATGCTGAACAAGAACACCTATGAGATCGATACCACCCACCTGACGAGCACCAATGTCCCGGATGACCTGTCCCGCCAGATGCGCGCCAGCTATTACTTCCTGGGTGCACTGCTGTCCCGTTTCGGCAAGGCACAGGTGGCCATGCCCGGCGGCTGCAACCTGGGCCCCCGCCCCATCGACCAGCACCTGAAAGTTTTCAGCGCCCTGGGCGCAGAGGACAGCGTGGATTACGGCATGATCACCGTCCGTGCCAAGGAGCTCAACGGAGCGCATATCTTCTTTGATAAGGTCAGCGTGGGCGCTACCATGAACGGGATGCTCTCCGCTGTCATGGCCAAGGGCCAGACCATTCTGGAAAACTGCGCCAAGGAGCCCCATGTGGTCGATCTGGCCAACTTCCTGAATATGTGCGGTGCGGATATCCGTGGCGCCGGTACCGATGTCATCAAGGTGCGCGGCGTGGAGAAGATGCACGGCTGCACCTACAGCATCATCCCGGATCAGATCGAGGCCGGCAGCTATATGGTGGCTGCCGCTGCCACCGGCGGCGATGTCCTCATCAAGAACGTCACTCCCAAGCATCTGGAGCCGATCACCGCAAAGCTCCGCCGTGCAGGCGTGGAAGTGGAGGAATTTGACGATTCCGTCCGCGTCCGCCGCACCGGCGATATCCTGCCTTTGAAGATCAACACCATGCCGCACCCCGGTTTCCCCACCGACATGCAGCCGCTCATGGGCGTGCTGCTCAGCGTGGCTAAGGGAACTTCTACCGTGACGGAAAGTGTCTGGGACAACCGCTTCCGCTATGTGGACGAGCTGCGCAAGATGGGCGCGAATGTCCAGGTGGATGGCCAGGTGGCCGTGTTTGAGGGTGTCGAGAAGCTCAGCCCGGCCCCCCTCCGTGCGACCGACCTGCGCGCGGGCGCTGCCATGGTGGTGGCTGCCCTGATGGCCGACGGCACCAGCGAGGTGGAAGAGATCGGCTATATCGAGCGCGGCTACGAGAATATCGTGGAAAAGCTGCGCGCGCTGGGTGCTGATATCGAGAAAGTGGAGCGGGTGCCCGCTGCACTGGAACAGGCCATGTGATCCGCAATGTCTGAATTTATCTCGTTGTATTCCGGCTCTTCCGGCAACAGCAGCGTGGTGCGCTGCGGCGACCATTACCTTATCATTGATATGGGCAAAGGCGTGCGCACCACCGGCGCTGCCCTCAAATCGCTGGGGCTGAACATTGCGGACTGTGACGGCATCCTCGTCACCCACGAGCACAGTGACCACGTCAAGGGCCTTTCCACGTTCCTCAAAAAGAATCCGCTCCCGGTCTACGGCGGTGCGGATACATTGGATTTTCTGGACGCCAACGGCATCGTCCCGCCCACCTGTGAGCTGAACACCCTGTCCAGCCGGGAAGAGGACATTGGTGCCTTTGGGGTGCAGGCATTCCCCACCAGCCACGATGTGCCCTGTGTGGGCTACCGCATCCATACCCCGGACGGAAAGACCATGACCCTTGCTACCGACCTGGGCGTCCTGACGCCACCGGTGCATGAGGCGCTGTCCGGCTGTGACCTGGTTGCACTGGAGAGCAATTACGATCTCCGCATGCTCCGCAGCGGCCCGTATCCCTATTACTTACGCGCCCGGATCGAATCGGCCCGGGGGCACCTCTCCAACGATGAGTGCTCCGCCAAGCTGCTGGAGCTCGTTCAGGAGGGCTGCAAAAAGTTTGCCCTGTGTCATCTCTCGCAGGAGAACAACACCCCGATGCTGGCGCTGCAGACCGTTTTCAACACCCTCGGTGCCGCGGGTGTCGTGCCCGAGAAAGACTGTGTTGTGCAGGCCCAGCGCCGCAATGAAGTCAGCCCGGTGCTGGAATTTTAAATGGAATCAAAGAACCCCGCCAAAGCAGGTTTTACACTTGCCGTGGCGGGGTTTTCTGCATCTTGTTTGTCCGGGAGTTTGTACCGGAATTACTCGCTGGCTTTCTGCGCCCGGATGTCTTCGCCCACAAAGTTGAACGGGACAAAGGCGGACAGGCGGCTGGAGATCTTCTCGGTGTAACGTTTTTCCAGCAGGGAACCGTCGGTGATATTGGTCGTCACAATGGTAGGCAGGCCTGCCCCCAGGCGGTTGTTGAGCAGGCTGTAAAATGTGGTGATGAAATAGGGTGTGACAAACTCGGTGCCCAGATCATCCAGGATCAATAAATCGGCAGTGGCGGCGGTGCGCAACAGGGTATCGGCATCGCCGGAGGGGTCAAAGCGGGAAGCCTCCATCTTGCCAAAAAAGTCCGGGCTGGAAACATAAATGACATCGTAGCCCTTGTCCAGCACGATGCCGGCAATGGCAAGGGCCGCATGCGTTTTGCCAAGGCCTGCATTGCCCACCAGCATCAGGCTTTCATTCTCAGCAGGGGAGAAGTCCTCCGCATAATTTTTCAGGCCTTCCAGCAGCTGGCCCATGTAAGTACGGACATTCAGCCCCAGAACGGGGTCAATGACATTGGGGTAATAGCTCAGCTTCATGGTATCAAAGCTGGATATGGACAGGCTGGAAAGCCCTTCGATCTCTTTCCGGCGGAGGGCCTGCATCACCTTGTGGACACAGCTGCAGGTGCGCCCGTCTACCACGCCAGTGTCCTGGCACTTTTTGCAGGTGAATTTTGGCTCCAGCGCATCGGCCGGGCGTCCGCTGGCGGCCAGCAAGGCGGCCAGTTTCTGCTTTGCCTCCGTCAGGGCGGCGTTGGCGGCGGTGCGGTCTTTGCCGGAAGCACCGGCCAGCGCACAGCGGATGCCGCGCACCCGCACTTCTTCCTCCGCATGGCGCAAAGCCGGGATCACGGCTTCCGCCTCCGCGCGGGCGTCTTCCGCCAGTGCCCGGGCGGTCTGCCGCCGGGCTGCAATGGTGCGCAGGGCTTCCTGATACAGTTCGTTTTTGGTACGCATAGAGTGACCTCGTTTCCGCGCTTACGGCGTGGATTTCTTTTTCAGGCGGTTGAGCGACGCGGTGAGGGAAGAGTTCTTGAGAAAATCGTTTCCGCTGGGGGCGGTACGGTCCACCCGGATGTTCCGGCTGGCACCGATCTCCGCCACCGGGCCGCGCACATCGTGGATGGTGCGCAGACCTTTGGCATTCCAGGTCTTGAGGATGCTGTTCCAGTACCACAGGTCCCGCTTGGGGCCGGCCTGCACGGCCACTTCCTGCACCATGGCGTCATCGTAGCCGTAGACCTCATACCAGCGGGCAATGGCTTTCCGTCCGCCCAGGGTGAGCTCGCTGTCCGGGATGCCCAGCAATCCGCTGACATACTGCTCCCGCTGGGCCCGGAGGGCCAGCAGTTTCAGGTGAGCATCCGCCTGTTCGCCGGTCTCCACGCCCTCAGCCCGCCAGACTTTCAGCTCGTGGGTCACAGCGGCCATCGTCCGCTTGCCCTTGCTGGCCACATAGGCCACGCAGAGCATGACGGTTTCCGGGGCAAAGCCATCCTGCAAATACAGGTGGACGATCTTTTCCATCTCGCTGTGGGTCAGAGGCCGGGCAAAGCCGGTCTGTGCACAGTCGATGAGGCTGGAGATCATCGGGTCGGTGCGGGAAGCCGCGGCGATCTCCTGCCAGGTCATGGGGGCGGGGGCGCTGGGCTCCTCGCCCGGGGCAGCGTTCTCCTCGTACCGTTCCAGCAGGCCGGCACCCGCCCAGAACGAAAGGGCGCTCTCTGCCGTCATCCGGCTGCGGAGTTTCAGGTCCGCACACAGCTTGTCCGGGTCTGTGATACCCGTTGCCAGCACATACAGCGCCACGCGGACATTATATTCCTCCGCGATGCCCAGCTTGGAAAATACCAGCTGCGGCACCGGAATGGTATCGCCTTTGAGCTCTTTTAAACGATAGATCATGGGTCCCTCACAGTCATCAGGATTGGCCGGAGGCTTCTTCCTCCGGTGTCGGCGGCGTCCAGGGTTCACAGTCCAGCAGAGAGGGGTGCTGTTTCCAGCGCTCCGGGTCGGCTTCGTAAGTCTCTGCCAGGTATTTGGCTGCCGCAGCCCGGCCCTCGTCGGAGAGAGGGTAGACCTCCCGGCGGCGGAGGGCAGGGTCGGTGAATTCCAGCGCCCAGGGGTCCGGCCAGACGTCCACCGTGAGGATGCTCTCTTCTTTTTCGGCTCCCTCGCCGCCCTCCGGGTCCGGTACCTTGCGCTTGCCGGGGGTCAGCAGGTAGCGCATCCCATCCTCGTTGCCGCTGAACGAGTTTTTGTTTTTAAAGTAGTGCAGCAGAGGAACAAAAATCATACAAAACGCCTTTCCGCGAAATGCCAAAAAGAAAACCGCGCTGTTCAACACGAATCAGCGCGGTGATTGGAGCAGGATACGGGACTCGAACCCGCCGCCTACTGCTTGGGAAGCAGTCGCTCTACCGGATGAGCTAACCCTGCGAGTGCTTATTTAGTTTAGCAAAGCACAGCGGATTTGTCAACTGTTTTTCCGCTCGATTTTTGTCAGCAGGAAAAACTCTTGCACTTTTGGGTGCAAACGGGTATGATATGGGGTGAACAAACGAACCGAATTTGTAGGCTTCTTTAAAGGAGTGGAAAACATGCCTGGCGATCTTCACAATCATTCAACCTGTTCGGATGGCTCGGTGCCCATCCACCGCCTGCCCCTTATGGCAGCACGGGTGGGGCTGGACACCATGGCTATTTCGGACCACGATACTCTCCTCAGCGTCCAGTACTGCTACGACCATCCCACACAGGATGGCGTGCGGCTCATCCCGGCCACGGAGCTGACGGGCTACGACTACGAGCGCAGCCACCGGGTGCACCTGTTGGCGTTCTGGCCCGACCCGGAGAGCAAAGCCCTGCGGGAACACTGCGACATCATGCGCCAGCGCCGCAACGAGTGCTGTCTGCAGAGCGCTCGGGAGATCGAGGCGCTTTACCCGCAGTTCCGCACCGAGCAGGCGCTGGAGTACGCCAAGGACAGCGGCGTGCTCTACAAGAGCGGCATCATGCAGGCCCTGCATGAGCTGGGCCTGTGTGACGGGATCTATACCAGCCTGTACCACTATCTCTTCGGGTGGAACCCCCGGGGCATCGTGCTCCACTCGCCGGAATACCGCCCGGTGCGGGATGTACTGGCTACGGCCAAAGCAGCCGGGGCAGTTGTCGTTTTTGCTCACCCGACGGTCTACCAGAGTATGCCGCTGGTGCGGGAGCTGGTCAAAGAGGGGATGATCGATGGCATTGAGGTGGAGCACCCCCGCAACAGCCCGGAGGACAAAGCCGAGTGCGCCGCCCTCTGTGAACAGTACGGCCTCATCCACACCGGCGGCAGCGATTTCCATGGAGCCAACCACGGCCATCCAAACCCTGTGGGGGCCTGCATCACATCCGATGACCAGATCGCCCGCATTGAGGAGCTGGCCCATCAGAGAAAAAAATAACGCTCGGGGAGCTGGTTGTTGACCTTTTTAGCGGCTTATAGTATACTACTTTGTAAACGACACCATGGCAGGGTCAAGCCATGTGGATTTGAAAAAGAGAGGATATTTTGCAATGAGCAAATCGTTTCACTTCCCCAACGTGGGCACCTGTTCCAAGCAGACCAACATCGTCCTGAACGACGACCACACCATTGAGTCCGTCGAGGTCGTTGGCGGCTGCAACGGCAACCTGAAAGGCATCAGCCGCCTGCTCAAGGGCATGAAAGCAGAAGACGCCATCGCCCGTATGGAGGGCACTACCTGCGGCCCCCGTCCCACCAGCTGCCCGGATCAGATTGCCAAGAATCTGAAAAAGGCTCTGGCTGAGATGTGATCTCAAATTTTCATCAATGTATGAACGCACCGTGCACCTGCTGCATGGTGCGTTTTTTGCTGTTACGACAGGAATGACTGATTTTTTCTCTGGAAATGGGGCTATACTTCTGCTGGATACCAAAATGGAGGCAGAGGGAGCACATGAGCATTTGGGAAGCATTCGGCAAGGGCAGATACAAAGGGTTCTCCCGGGAGGCAGGGCTGCTGCTGGACGAGGCGGTAGAGCTGGCCGGGGGGCTTGGCTGCAAAAAAGCGGATACTGGCCACCTGCTGCTGGCAATGCTCCAGACCGACCACGGCCCGGCGGCGAAGTTCCTGGCCGGGAAAAATATCTCGGAGCTGGCCGTCCGGCGTCAGCTGGGGGCCGACCGGGAGGGCCCGGCGCTGCATCTGGACCGCAAAGCGCTGGCGCCGGACCTCAAACGCGCCATGGATTACGCGCTCATCGGGGCACAGAATGCTCATCTGGCGAAAGCGGAACCGGAGCACCTGCTCTGCGCCATGTTGGAGGATACCGATTGCGCGGCCGGGGTGCTGCTGGCTTCCATGGGGGTCCAGCTTGCGGAGGCGGTGCGGGAATGCCGCCAGCTGTCCGGCCAGTTCATCCTGCCTCTGCAGCCTCGCGCGGCTTCGGCCATGCCGCGGGGCAGCCGCGCCAGCGATAAATACTGCCGTGACCTGACCCGCCGGGCGGCAGATGGGGAGCTGGACCCGGTGTTCTGCCGGGAAAAAGAGCTGGACCGGATGGTGGAGATCCTGTGCCGCCGCCAGAAAAATAACCCCTGCCTCGTGGGGGAGCCCGGCGTGGGGAAGACTGCGCTGGCAGAGGGGCTGGCCCAGCGCATTGCCAACAAAAATGTGCCCCGGATGCTGCAGGGGAGGCGGCTGCTGGCGCTGGATATGGCCAGCCTGGTGGCAGGCACCAAGTACCGGGGCGATTTTGAGGAGCGCTTTAAAAACCTGCTGGAGGAACTTGTCCGGGATGGCAGCGCGATTCTGTTTGTGGACGAGTTCCACACCATCGTGGGGGCAGGAGCTGCCGAGGGAGCCATTGATGCGGCCAGCATCCTGAAACCGGTGCTGGCCCGGGGCGAGCTGCAGCTCATCGGGGCCACCACCAATCAGGAATTTCGCACCCATATCCAGAAAGACGCCGCCCTTGAACGCCGCTTTGGAAAGGTGCAGATCGAAGAGCCTACTCCGGAGCAGGCTGTGGGCATTTTGGAGGGGCTGGCACCCCGCTATGAGCGGTATCACAGTGTCAAGCTGCCGCCTGAGACCCTGCGGGAAGCCGTGGAGCTCTCCGTGCGGTATCTGCCGGGGCGCTGCCTGCCGGATAAGGCCATTGATCTTGTGGATGAGGCCTGCGCTGCCGCCCGCATCCGGGCAGAACGGGAGCACCAGTCCAGCCCGGTGCTTACCCGGGAAGAGGTGGCCCTGGTGGTGGCACGGGCCAGCGGCATCCCCGCCGAGCGGGTGGGCGAGAAAGAACGGGAGCGCCTTGCCCGGCTGGAAGCCCGACTCAATGAGGAGATCGTGGGCCAGCAGCGGGCTGTGGCCGCCGTGGCCGGAGCCATCCGCCGTAGCCGCACCGGGCTGGGGGAGCCGGGCCGCCCCATCGGAGCCATGCTGTTTCTGGGGCCCACCGGCGTGGGCAAAACAGCCCTTGCCAAGGCACTGGCTTCCAGCTGGTTCGGCAGCGAGAAAGCGCTCCTCAAGTTCGATATGTCAGAGTATCAGGAGCAGCACACCGTGGCCCGCCTGCTGGGCGCGCCTCCGGGGTATCTTGGCCACGACGAAGGCGGACAGCTGACCGAGGCCGTCCGCCGACGCCCCTACAGCGTCGTGCTGTTTGATGAGATCGAAAAGGCACACCCGGATATCCAGAATGTCCTGCTGCAATTGCTGGAAGATGGCCAGCTGACCGACTCCATGGGCCGCAAGGCGGATTTCCGGAATACCATCGTGCTGCTGACTTCCAACCTTGGTGCACGCTTTCTGGCCGGGCAGAGCGCGCCGCTGGGTTTTGCGGCGGGGAGTGAGGCAGCCTTTGAAAAGCAGTCGGAGCAGGCCGTGGCAGAGGCAAAAAAGTGGTTCCGCCCGGAGCTCATCGGGCGGCTGGATGAGATCATCGTGTTCCGCCCTCTGGGAGAAGACAGTCTGTGCACCATTGCGGAAAAGCTGCTGGGCCAGCTGGAGACCCGTGCGGCCCGCAGCGGCTATCAGTTGACCCATACCGCCCGGGTAGGCCCGGCGCTGGCGGCAAAAGCCCGCTCACCCTACGGAGCGCGAGAGCTGCGGCGGCAGGTGGACCGGGCAGTGGAACAGGCCCTTGCCAACGAGATCGCCTCGGGGACAGCAGCTCCTGGCCAGCACTGGACGGCGGACTGTACCGCTGACGGCTGTGTAACTCTTCAGGAAACGGATCCCGTGAGTGCGGTTTTGTAAAGGCTGCCTCTTGCAATTGTGTGCGGTTTTGGCTATCATAAAAGAAGCTTTTACGCACACAGGAGGAAGCCATGCGTTATCTGTTTATCTTGAATCCTGCCGCTGGGAAGCAGGACTGTACCGTCCAGCTCATTCCGCAATTGCAGCAGGCTGTTGTCCGGGCAGGCATCCCGGTGGATGCGGTTGCCACCTGCAAAACAGAGTATGCAGGCCATGCCAAGGCACTGGCTCGCGCCGCGGCTGAAGAGGCCGCGAAAGCAGGGGAGCAGCTGCACATCTGGACGGCAGGCGGCGATGGTACTCTGGTGGAGGCACTGACAGGCGTGCAGGGCTTTGCCAACGCCGCCGTGGGCTGCCTGCCCTACGGCAGCGGCAACGACTTCCTGCGCACCTACGGTACCCGGGAGGAGTTTACCGACCTCGACGCCCAGCTGGCGGGCGGGGAAGTGACCATCGACACGATGCAGACCAATCTGGGCCTTTCCGCCACCATTTGCGCGGCGGGGCTGGACGCCCAGGTGGCCTATGGCATCCCGAAGTTCCGGCGTATCCCCCTGTGCGGCGGCGAGATGGCCTACGCTCTCTCCATTGTGGAGCAGCTCTGTGGGCAGATTGGCCGCAAGATCGAGTATGATATCGACGGCGAAAAACTGACCGTCGATTGCCTCATGTGCGCGATCTGCAATGGCAAAGCCTACGGCGGCGGTTTCCTTGCGGCCCCGGAGGCCGTCCCGGACGACGGTTGGATGGATGTCGTCATCATCCGCAAGGTGGGGCGGCTGACCATTGCAAAGCTGCTGGGGATGTATAAGCGGGGCGGGCATTTCGTCCACGGCCAGCTCACCGAGCAGGCAAAGCCCTATTTCATCTACCGCCGGGCAAAACAGGTGACCCTCTGCCCTGTGGATGGCCGCGGGCCCATCGTTGCCACCGCCGACGGTGAGTGCGCCCCCTGTGACCGGGTGGAGATCGCCCTCCACCCGCAGAGCGCCCGCATCCTGCTGCCCAAAGCAGCGTATGAGCGGTTCTGTGCTCAGAGAGAAAACGCTGCCTCGGCGGTAACGCGGTAAAGCGTTCCGAAAGAAAATAGAGAACAGTCCCTGTCCTGCGGAAAAGAACTTTCTGCCAGGATGGGGACTGATTTTTTACGCTGAAAAGCAGCTTTTTGAGTGGACACAAAAACTTAACAAAAAAATGCCCCAAACCACTTGATTTTTACCCCGGAGATGAGTACAATACACTTAGCACTCAGAGAAATGGAGTGCTAAAGAACCGGACGACATGCAAAGAAGCGCCCGGAGTGCTAAATTGTTTTTATTATATTTTACTATAGGAGGGCAAGAACTATGAAGATCATTCCTCTTGCAGACCGCGTTGTTATCAAGACTGTTGAGGCCGAGGAGACCACCAAGAGCGGCATCATCCTGACCGGTAGTGCCAAAGAGAAGCCCCAGGTGGCTGAGGTCGTTGCGGTTGGCCCCGGCGGCGTCGTGGATGGCAAGGAAGTCAAGATGACTGTCAAGGTGGGCGATAAGGTGCTCACCAGCAAGTACTCCGGTACTGAGGTCAAGGTGGACGGCGAGGAGTGCACCATCGTGCGCCAGGGCGATATCCTGGCTGTGGTGGAAGACTGAGCAGTTTCCCCTCATCAATAAAAGAAATTCGAGCTTTATAAAAGGAGCGATTTGATTATGGCTAAGCAGATTAAGCAGGGCGAGGATGCCCGCAAGGCACTGTGCGCTGGCATTGATACGCTGGCAAACACCGTGAAGATCACCCTGGGCCCCAAGGGCCGCAACGTGGTGCTGAGCAAGAAGTTTGGCGCCCCGGTCATCACCAATGATGGCGTGACCATTGCAAAAGAGATCGAGCTGAAAGACGAGTTCGAGAACATGGGTGCACAGCTGGTGCGTGAGGTCGCTACCAAGACCAACGACGCGGCAGGCGACGGTACCACTACTGCAACCGTTCTGGCACAGGCGATGGTCACCGAGGGCATGAAGAATGTCACCGCCGGTGCAAACCCGATGGACATCCGCCGTGGCATGAGCAAGGCTGTTGCCAAGGCTGTTGAGACCATCAAGGCACACAGCCAGAAAGTCAAGGATGCCAACGACATCGCTCGTGTCGGCACCATTTCTGCTGGCGACCCTGAGATCGGCCGCCTGATCGCTGAGGCAATGGAGAAAGTCACCTCCGATGGCGTCATCACCATTGAGGAGAACAAGACCACCGCTGAGACCTACAACGAGATCGTCGAGGGTATGCAGTTTGACCGCGGCTACCTGACCCCGTATATGGTTACCGATACCGAGAAGATGGAGGCTGTCCTGGATGACGCCGCTGTCCTCATCACCGATAAGAAGATCAGCGTCATTCAGGATCTGCTGCCCCTGCTGGAGCAGGTGGTTCAGAACGGCATGAAGCTGCTCATCATTGCAGAGGACATCGAGGGCGAGGCCCTGTCCACCCTGATCGTCAACCGTCTGCGTGGCACCTTTACCGTGGTTGCTGTCAAGGCTCCCGGCTTCGGTGACCGCCGCAAGGAGATGCTGCAGGATATCGCAACCCTGACCGGCGGCACCGTCATCTCCTCTGATTTGGGCTATGAGCTGAAAGATGCAACCCTGCAGATGCTGGGCCATGCACGTCAGGTCAAGGTCACCAAGGAGAACACCACCATTGTCGGCGGTGCAGGCGACAAAGAAGCCATCCACAACCGTGTGGCTCAGATCCGCAACCAGATCGAGGCTGCTACCAGCGATTTCGACCGCGAGAAGCTGCAGGAGCGTCTGGCAAAGCTGGCCGGCGGTGTGGCTGTCATCAAGGTCGGTGCTGCTACCGAAGTCGAGATGAAAGATAAGAAGCTCCGCATTGAGGACGCTCTGAACGCAACCAAGGCTGCTGTTCAGGAAGGTGTTGTGGCCGGCGGCGGTACCGCTCCCATCAACGCCATCCCCGCTGTCCGTGAGCTGTGTGATACCCTGGAGGGTGACGAGCGCACCGGTGCCCGCATCGTCCTCAAGGCTCTGGAAGCTCCTCTGCGCCAGATCGCCAAGAACGCCGGCCTCGAGGGCAGCGTCATCATCGACAAGATCATCACTGCCAACAAGCCCAACTACGGCTTCGACGCTCAGAACGAGGTCTTCGTGGACGATATGATCGCCGCTGGCATTGTGGACCCGACCAAGGTCACTCGTTCCGCTCTGGAGAACGCAGCCTCTGTTGCTGAGATGGTTCTGACCACTGAGAGCCTGGTCGCTGACCTGCCGGAACCCCCGGCACCCGCAGCACCTGCTGGTGATATGGGCGGCATGGGCGGCATGTACTAATAACAGCCTAAAAACCGCATGAATCCTTGATTTTTGGAGCGCGCAAAAGCGGATTTACGCCAAACTTACGCCACTTACGCCAAAAATCAAAGCGCACTATAGGGTAACAAATCGGCGCCTGCCGCAAAAAGCAGGTGCCTTTTTTGTTTCTGAAATCGCAAAAAATGAGAAAATAAATCAACAAAAACGGTTGACTTATGAACATCTATGTGCTATAATATTCTCAACGAGGAGGAGGTACCCCCTCGCGTAAGGAGAATTGGAGGAAGCCCATATGATTACGCCGTTCGGAAAGAGTCTGCGAAACATCAGGATGGATCGTGGAATGCTTCTGAAGGATATGGCGCAGGATTTGGACGTGACATCGTCCTACCTGTCAGCCGTTGAGGTTGGAAAGCGCAATGTTCCGGAAGAATGGCCTCGGAAAATTGGAAAGATGTATGACTTGTCTGACGAAGAAATTGAGAATCTGGAAGCTGCTGCAACAGCCTCTGCATCTCAAATAAAATTGGATTTGTCTGACGCCACCAATGAATCGAGGGAACTCGCTGTAGCATTCGCAAGAAGATTCAACGATCTTACCCCCAAAGATCAAAATGAAATTTTAACGCTGCTAAAAAACAGGAGGCCGAACACTTGACATCTCAGATTGCACAGCCGCTATCCCGTAAAGAAATTCGAGAAATTGCACGTGATTTACGTAAAGCGCTTGATCTTGAAAATGAACCGTATTTTCCTATCATGCCATTTGTTGAAGGAATCCTTCCTAGAATAGATCCGAAATTTGAACTGGAAATTCTTTCAAAAGATGAAATGCATGATTTTCATGGGTTGACTTTTCCAGATAGACATCAAATACTTCTTCGGGAAGATGTTTATGAAAGAGCCTGTGATGGAAAAGGAAGAGATCGTTTTACGGTGGCACATGAGGTAGGACACTATATCCTACACATTCCCTCGAAGATAGTGCTTGCAAAACTGGAACAAGGCACGGCCATTCCTAATTTTATGGACCCGGAGTGGCAGGCTGATGCTTTTGCAGGAGAACTTCTAATGCCAGCGCATTTGATGAAGGGCGTTTCTCCTGTGATTATCGCTGAAAAATGTGAAGTCTCTGAAGCTGCTGCACGCTACCAAAGCAGAAAAATGTAACAAAAAACGGGAGAACCACTGCAATGGTTCTCCCGTAGACCGAAGCAACATCCTCTGCAAAGGAACAAAAATGTGATCGGCCTAGATATGTAACGCAAATATATTCTAGCACATTTTTTATTCCTTTGCAAGATTTTACATAGATATTTTCTTGCAAAGGAGGGATTTCGATGTGGATTTATCGTCCATGGATTACAACCAAAGACGGAAAACGCCTTTATGCCAGAAATTATGGCAAAAAGGCATTTCGCATCTGGGTTGAAGAAAAGTCCGACAAAGATGACGAATAATTAAAAAGCAGCGATGGAGTCAGCCGAGATTCCGTCGCTGCTTTTTTACTGTTCACGCCAGATGGAGTTTCTCTTTCAGCGCATCCTGAAGGACGCCGGAGAAGTTGATGTGTGCCGCTTCGGCGGCATCGTTGAGCCAGCCGGGAATGGAAAGGGTTTTCTTTACGGGTCTGTACCGCTTTTCGTACTCTTCCATATCGAAAGGTACCATCACCACAAAATCTTCCGGGTCAACATGGAGCGCAGAAGGGACAGAAGGCTCTGGGCAGACTTTGCAATCTTCCAGCATAAGGCCGATGGCATCCTGTGCCATGCGGACAGCTTCGTCCATGGTATCGCCTTGGGTGAAGCAGCCCTCAATATCGGGGATCTCAACAGAGTACCCGGTTTCTTCCGGGTGAAAAATTGCAGGATAGAAAATAGCGTTCATAATGTGACCTCACCTTTTATAATTCAACAAACAATCAATGTACCTTCACTTAACAGGCCTACATTATTGGTTGGAAATTGTAGAATAGTCTATGCAGTGCTTTGCAGTTTCAGAATATGAAGTCTACAATCATCATATTCTTACTTTTTGAGTCCGGCTAATTTGAGAATGTTTTTCTCGGTACCGGGCTTCAGATCCTTTGCGTGAAATGGAACGACAGTGGTTTTGTTGGTAGTTGGGTTATGGTACTTGTAGTGTGACCCATTTGCACTGACTAAAACAAAGCCGTTCTGCTCCAGCAAGCGAATCATTTGCTTGGGAGTCATCGGCATGGCGGGTGCCCCTCCTTTCTTTCAGGATTACAGTTTTATTGTATACGTATTTTACGTATTTGTCAAGAGGGCAAATAAGCCGCCCAGCGACCTTACGGTCTCGCTGGGCGGCTTATTTTTTGCGTTTCCAGAGCAAATATTCTTCGT
>ERZ838483.1213-NODE-1213-length-24627-cov-14.102230_pt1 | contig 24627 bp, 24 predicted proteins | sample MGYA00519939_ERZ838483 | MGnify/ENA primary metagenome ERZ838483 (study PRJEB31850, sample SAMEA3708836) | human gut metagenome | biome: human gut; feature: human-associated habitat; material: faeces | place: China | collected 2014 ... | reverse complement strand
TGGTCATCGGCCAGGTGGTGCTTTCCATCGGCATCCCGTTCGCCGTGATTCCGCTCATGCGCTATACGCACAGCAAAGAACTCATGGGCAAATGGGCTGATGGCACGATCAAGCACATCATCTTCCTGATTGTGGTGGCACTGATTGTGACCCTCAACGTGCTGCTCATCGTCCTGACATTGATGGGACGGGCGTAAGAAGCTGATGAGCCGGCTCCCGCCAGCGGGAGCCAGCAGCTTACCGAGCCATACGCCGTGCGCGGCGTTCGCGCAGCGCACGCAAGGAAATAATGTCACGCGTACGCCCAGCGCCGTCACCCTTGACGCCGAAGAGCACCATCAGCACCATCACAAAGCACAGCAGTGCAGAGAAGCGAAGCACCCACTGGATGCCAAAGATGGAAGCCGCAACGGCTGAGACTCCCGCCTGATGCCTCCATGCGGCGAACGTTTCCATAAGAATCACCAACACAGGTGCACCCACGGCACCTGCGATTTGCCGCGCGGTGTTCGTGACCGACGATCCGGCAGACACCTCATCCGGCCCGTTCAGGCAGTTCAGCGACCATGTGGTAATCGGCATAAGCAGGAATCCCATGCCGATCTGACGTGTGAACTGGCAAATCGACACCCACCAAATCCATGTATCCATAGACACCAAAGACATGCCGAGCGTACCGACGGTCAGCACAATCGAGCCGCACAGCGCCACGGGTCGTGCGCCGAAACGGTCCATCGCCCGCCCGCCGAAGAACTGGGAAACGCACTGGCCGAGGGCGCCCGGCAGCATAATCAGGCCGCTCATGGTGGCCGAATAGCCACGGTCGGTCTGGATATACAGCGGCATGATGACCAGAATCGAGCTGAACGCAAAGAACGCCAGAGATGCCGTGATGGTGCCGACGGTAAAGGACCGATTCTTCAGCACTTCAAGATCCAGCAGCGGAGGCTGGGGGAGTGCGGCCGGCTCCGCTCCCGACTGCGCCGCCTTGGCTTCGCGATACCGCCGACCGTGACGCAGGTTGCGCATCACGAACCATACGATGCCGACCAGTCCCACAACCATCGGCCCCCACGTTACCGGAGCGGCGAATCCATAGGTCTCCGAATCGGTGAAGCCGAACATCAGCCCGCCAAAACCGATTACGGACAGGCTTACCGAGAAGAAATCCGCGCGGGCCGACGGGTCATGCGAGCCGAAATTATGCAGTCCGAACATGGCCGCCACCAGCGAGACCACGCCAATCACGGTCATGGTCAGAAAGATGGAACGCCAGCCGTTCGCATCGGTTTGCCAGCCGCCCAGCGTGGGGCCGATGGCCGGTGCCACACTCATGGCCATGCCCACCGTGCCCATCGCGAATCCGCGGCGAGACAGAGGATAAATGGAAAACACGGTGATCTGCAGCACCGGCCACATCACGCCCGTGCCCGCGGCCTCAAGCACGCGCCCGAGCAGCACCCAGATGAAGCTCGGCCCGACCCAGGCCATCAGCGAGCCGACCGTGAACACCGCCATTGAGCAAATCACGATCTGGCGGGTGGAGAAGCGCCGGGTCAGAAACGCGGTCAACGGCACCATCACGCCCATGACCAGCTGGAACACGGAGGTGAGCCACTGTCCGGTGGTCACGGAGATGTGGAATTCGGAAACGATGATCGGCAGCGCCGAGCTCAGTTGCAGCTGCGCGAAATTACCGACAAAGGTAATAAAGGTCAGGATTGCGATGGAAATAAATGCCGCGCGGCTCAGTTTACCATCCACGTATGATTCCTCACGGCTCAGTACCCGCTGCAATTCGCCGCGACGATTCTTGATTCCCTGAGCTCCAGTCACGCACTACCCCACTTCTGTTGCCCGGCCTGTTGCCTTGGCGGTGTCGGTGGCGTATCTGTTCAGTGATACATGCGCCTCGCATATCAATGCGTATTCGATGTATTCGGCGACCGTCGTCTTCGCGTGCTTGGCCGAGCAGCCTCTCAAAGCACCCCAATACGCTATACCCAGGGGTGGTCCAGTCGGTTCGGAATATGTGCAGAAGCGGGGGCGAACACGCTTTGTGCACAAGACCGGGGCATAATAGGCGGTTGGTTATTGCAAGAGGTTACAAGTCAATAAGATCAGTTTGGGAGTTAGTATGAGCGTTCATAGGGCAAGTCACGCAACAAAGTATTCCACGCAGAAGGCACCGCATCTGGCCGTGGGTGGTGTTGATTCTGGCGCTACTTGTGGTGCTGCTAGGCGTGAGCGGATTCTTCGGTTTGAAGCTGTATTCCGAAGCCAAGCAGGTAAAGGCGCATGAGGAACAGGCGATGCAGCTGCTGGGCGGTGTGACCGACCTCGGTAACCTCGACAACCTCGATACGGTGAGCCAGCAGATCAGCCAGGCAAAGACCGAGACCGCGGCTGCGAACGAGATTGCGCACGGCACGCTGTGGAACATCGCTTCGAAGGCGCCGGTGTACGGCGACGACATCACCACTGTGCAGGGCATGACTTCGGTGGTGGATTCGCTGGTCAGTGATTCGGTGCCGCAGTTTATGAACGTACTTTCCACGCTGAAGAGCGCACAGCTCAGCTCAGGCGACGGTCAGCTGAATCTGCAGCCGATTCTGGAAGCCCAGAAGAATATTGCCACCGCGAACCAGTCACTGCAGCAGCAGGTGCAGAAGTATCAGCAGCTGCCGAAGGCCCATATCGGCATGGTGAAGAACGCCTATGCCACCGGCAATACGCAGCTGACCAAGATGGCGGACAAAGTCAATCAGCTGTCCGGCACGTTCCAGATTCTACCGGACTTCCTTGGCTCCGATCAGCCGCGCACGTATGCGTTGATGGCTATGACCACTTCGGAGGAGCGTTCGTCCGGTGGCCTGATTGGTTCTGTGGGTGTGGTAACTACCGACAACGGCAAGATCGGTATCGGTGATTTCCGTTCGAATGGTGAATATATCCCATATGGTGCTGGTGATCCTACGGAAGACGAGCAGCGCATCTTCCGGCAGTGGGGACCATTGAACATGTCATTCGATGTGCGAGATTTGGCCGTATACCCTGATACTTCACGCAGTGCCGAAGGTATGCGCGCGATTTGGCAGCGCACGCCGTGGGGAAGCAATACTCAGCTGGACGGCGTGCTCATGGTTGATCCTGTATTTTTGCAGGAACTTACGAAAATCAGTGGTAATGTCACTATTCCTGATGGAACGGTGCTTACGGGAGATAACACTGCTGAGTTTTTGTTGAACAAGGTGTATGTTGATTACCCAGTCTCCATGCAGGACGCCCTATTTGCTCAAGTCGCAGAACAAGCAGTCGGTAGTATGTTCAGCAATATTGATTTGGCTAAACTCACCAAGGTCGCACAGCTTATGGGTAGCATGGCCGAAGGCCGTCACTTCTCCATGTACGCATTCGACGAAACTGCTGAAAAGACCATTAGTGATGCAGGCTTTACTGCACAGACTCCGAGCAGTGAAGAGCATCCGCAGGTGGGAGTGTATGTGACTGAGCAGAATCCGTCAAAGATGGGATGGTATATTCATCGTACTTCGAAGGTGACTCGTTCCACCTGTGGTAATGATGGTTCTCAGACCTATCATGTGGAATATAAGATGACAAATACACTTGAGAACAGCCAGATTGGTGCTCTAACGAGCTATATCCTTGGCTCCGGCGGACAAGGTGTGGAAAAAACTCTGATTTATGCGCCTGCCGGGGGCTCCATCTCGAATCTTAAGATCAGTGGTGGTTCAGTGACGGAGAGCCGTCAAGAAACATTGAATGGTAAACCGTGTATGCGAGCAATGCCACGATAGCTCCTGGAGAGTCCGTCACCTATTCCTTCGACGTGACCACGTCTACCAAGGCTGTCTCCGACCTCACTATCGACCAAACTCCAATGGGCTGGATTGATTCCGGTGTTACCACCGACACTGCTGCCTGCTCCATCAACAAGCAGTAAACCCTCTGACGAGGACGTCAGCCACAGGCTCTGAGGGAGAGACAAAAGAAGGGCGTCAGCAAGAAGCTGACCTCTCTCAACATTTCAACATTCCCAAAGAAAACTCAGTACGATCCAGTCCCCTTAAACATTGCCACCACAGTCTTCAACAGAATCACGATGTCCCCCGTGATAGACCAGTCCTGAATATACGACGCATCCGCATACTCCGACTGTTCCTGAGTCAAATCGCTGCGTCCGGAAATCTGCCACGGTCCAGTAATACCAGGCTTAACCAGCAGTCTCGTGGAATACAGCATGTCATATCGCGCGACTTCTTCAGGCAGCGGCGGGCGAGGCCCAACCAAGCTCATATCGCCCTTGAACACGTTAAAGAACTGCGGGAACTCATCCAGCGATGTTTTACGAATAAAGTGACCGATCTTAGTCACGCGTGGATCGTCCTTGAGCTTGAAGATAAAACGATCCTCAATGCCGCGTTCCTTAGCCAGTTTCGCCTTGATCTCGTCGGCATCAGTGCGCATGGAACGGAACTTGTACATGGTAAACGGCTTGCCGTAAATGCCGATGCGCGTCTGCGAATAGAACACAGGGCCGCCGTCTTCCCGCTTGACCTTGTATGCCACCCATAGCATGATGGGCGAGCTCAAGATAATGGCGATACCGGAAAGCACGATATCGCACACACGCTTGAGGATGCGGGTAACGGTTGAGTACTGCGTCAGTCGTGCAATGACTACTGGCATCGTCGGATCGTTGCGGAAATGCAGGTCAGCGCCGCTCAAATCAGCCACAGAGGTAGTGAGGGCCAATTCAATGCCCATGGATTCCACGGCCAGGGACAATGTACGCATGATCTCAGAATCACGGGTAAGTACATCAGCTACCAATACGGTACGTGCCTTCATACGCTTCGCGGTTTGCGGCAAATGCGAGTTGAGTGGCAACACCTTCAGTCGTGCCTCAGCATCGTTGGCAGGAGTGAAGGGCACCGACACCAAATGCTGCGCCGAATCCGGGTCATCCTCGTTCTTAACTGAAACCACTGGGCACACCGCAATTGGCGCGTAGCCGAGGCCACGGCGCTGGCGCAATTGTTCGACCGTCCGGTGGATACCTTCCGGAGACCCAATAACCACAGTCGGGTAGTTGAATTCGCCATTCATGCGGTTGCGGTGCAGCGCGCGGCGCATAATCCAACGCTCGATAATAACCAACACCAGTGAAACCAGCGGAATGAACACATTCAACGACCGGGGAAGATTGAGGTGGAACAGGTACCCCAACGTGCACAGCATAATGAAATCGATGAACGCAGCGTTCAACAGCTTGGCGTACAGGGCATAGCCCTCACCCATGGTGTGCCGTTCATAGGAGCGTGCGGAATGCAGACTGATGAGCCACGATACGCAGGCCAACAGCAGGAAGCTAAAAACGCCGTATTCGCCGGGACCAATGCTCTGCACATAGGTATAAGCGAAAGGTCGGAGCAGGAACACGATGTACGTGGCCACAATGGTCATCAGCAGATCAAGCACGACCAAGGTCGTGTTATAGAGATATCGCCACTTCGGCACAGAATGGCCCATCAATGGACGTATGTTCGTGGTGTCGTTATGTGTGGAGCTGCCGTCCGGTGTAGAGGAGAAGTAGGTGCCGTCAAAGAATGTCTGCGCAATGTCACATTCGGCAACGGGGGAGAACGAAGCCGAGGACCGGCTCCCGCTCGCCCGTACTTTGGGCATTGCCATGGTCGCGGTGCTTGTTGCCTGCGACTCTGCTGCTGTGCCTCTGTCCTTCGGCATGATACTGAATTCTTCCTCCATCGTTCCCAAAAACCGCAAGAAACATTCATTCTCTCGCCCACCCTAGCACGAATGCCACCCATTACCATGTTTGGTAGGCCCCGATGGTCGGGGCCGGGTCGCCGGTTCCGGTATGACTTTCCTGCCCTGTCGTCGATGATCCGGGGGGGTGTTGTCGCCGGGAACGGGGACGCCCGATGACCGCTGATAGGAACCAGGCCGGCTACACGGACGCTTCAGGGGCGCATGGCGCAGGTCTCGTCGTAATGTGGGTGCGGCGCGGGCGTCCGGACTCCTCCGAGCCCGCGGCGACCGGAAAACCTTCATGACGGGAGGAACGATGATGACCCCGGACGACATCGACGTGTGGGTCGGCCTGGACGTGGGCAAGAGCGCGCACCACGCGCACGCCCTCGACCATGACGGGAACACCCTGTACGACAAGCCGTTGAAACAGGACGAGAAGGCCATCCGCACGATGCTGGGCAAGCTCTCCAAGCATGGCCGTGTGCTGCTGGTCGTGGACCAGCCCAACACCATCGGCTCACTGCCCCTGACGGTGGCGCGGAACATGGGGATCGCGGTTGCCTACCTTCCCGGCACGGCCATGCGCAGGACCGCGCAGCTGCTGCCCGGGGACGCGAAGACCGACCGCAGGGACGCGCATGTGATCGCGTGGGCCGCGCTCAAGCTGCCCGAGACGCTCAGGGACGCGGGCCCGGATGACGAGACCCTCGCCGCCCTGAAGCTGCTCGCCGGCCACGACGAGGACCTCGCCCACGAATCCACCCGCCACGTCAACCGCCTGCGGAGCCTGCTGCTGCAGACCCACCCCGCGTTCGAACGCGCGCTCAAGGGCGAGAGAATCACGCGCGACGCGACGCTCGCGCTGCTCGAACGATACGGCGGGCCCATGGGCGTGAAACGGGCCGGGATCGAGGACGTGAAGGACTGGGCCAAGTCCAACGGGCTTCGCGCCGGCCGCATCATCGACGACATGTTCAAGGCGATCGGCGAGCAGACCGTCACCGTGCCCGGCACCCTCATGGCCGAGACCATCATCCCCTCCATCGCCCACGACATCAAGACGATCAGGGACCGGCGGCGCGAGGTCGGCCGCCAGGTCGAGAAGCTCCTGGAGGACCACCCTCTTCTCACGGTCCTGACGTCGATGCCCGGGATAGGCGTCAGGACCGCAAGCAACATCCTGCTCGGCATCGGCGGCGACATCGCCAACTTCAAATCGTCCGCCCATCTGGCCGCCTACGCGGGCATATCGCCCGTCACCGGCCAATCCGGCACCAGCATCAAAGGCGAACGGCCCTCCAGGCGGGGCAACAAACGCCTCAAGAACGCGCTGTGGCAGACCGCGTTCGTCGCATCCACCAAACACCCGCCCTCCGTGGCCTATTACAAGCGCAAACGCGAACAGGGCAAACACCACAACGCCGCCATCATCTGCCTCGCGCGTCGGCGCTGCGACGTGATCTACAGCATGCTCAAAAACGGAACCCTCTACCAGGAACCAGCCCTCGTAGCCTGAACCGGGCCACACGGGAAAGGACGCCGGACGCCACCGGCAGGGCGAAGCGCGCCCACGACAGCCAACCGGAATCCCGACACGTCAACTCCCCAAGGAGTTGACAAAAACATAGGAACACCCCCCCCCTTATAGCAAAATCCGCCCAAAAAGTGAATCCCTTGTAACATTCATGTGAAGATGAAGTGGTGGTGGGCGGACGCGGATTGGTCACAGTCCGACGTATCGGACTAAAATAGTGCGCTAGTGGTTTGTACGCAGGCCCGCAAGGTAGCGTTGTAAGTATGAAGAAGGACTGAGCCCATGCACATTATGTTCGTCTGCACCGGCAATATTTGTCGTTCTCCCATGGGCGAGCTGCTACTCACCCGTTATCTTTCCGGCACCACGGTGCAGGTTTCCAGCGCGGGTACGCATGGTTTGCCCATGCACCAGATTGACCCCAACAGCGCCCTGCTCATGGAGAGCGTAGGGATCGAACCGAGTGGGTTCCGCTCTCGACGCCTGACGCAGCCGATGGCAAAGTCCGCTGATCTGATCCTGTGCTTTGAAAAGGATCAGCGTAAAGACATTGTCACGTTGGCTCCCACTGCTATGAAATACACGTTCCTGCTGGGCGACTTTGCGAACATGTGTGAGTACTGTGCGCGTAATGGACTGGTCAAGGGCTTGACCATTCAGGAACGCTTGCAGTCAGTGATCAACTCCGCGTCCATTATTCGGCCTATGCTCCCTGAGCCTGAGGATATTGAAGATCCGCACGGCAAGGAATACGCAAAGTTCCGTACCGCAGCAGAGCAGACGAACAAAGCGCTGCGCACCATCCTGACCAGCATGCGTAAGCACTACCGCGTTGAGGAAGCTCCGGTGCGCCCTCAAATCACGCGGCAGTATACTTACACGGTCTGACATCAAGCTGACGTAAGACGTAAGTATTCACGTCATTCTCACGCCGGTTTCATCTCCCGATACGATTTGTCCGTTACAGTGGCATGCTGTTGGGTGATGACAGTGGGAGTAATGAGTGACTGATTCTAATATTGCCGGCATCGCCGAGGCGGATTTCGGGAAAGCCGGCGTCTTGTTTGATAATGATCGACCGATATTGGTCGATTCCTCAGATTTTTTGTTCTATGCGGCGCTCGCCATGCTGCCGATTGACGGCACAGTAGCAGGCCCATACATGCCGTTTTGGACGCCGCTTTCTCCGTGGTTGTTTATGGCATATGCGGTAGCGAACTGGCGTTTGCTGCCGCAGGTTTGGCACCGTTTCCGCGCATTCTTCCTGTTTCCGGTGCTGTTAATCGCGCTGTCTGCAGTGGATTGGTGTCTGGTAGCATTCCATCGGCTTCCGGCGCTGGTGTCGCTGGCCGGCGTGGCTGGGGCTCTCGCCTGCCTGTGTGCGTTGGACATGGCATTACGTATCAAGCGCTTGTCTTGGCGGCGCATGTTGGATCTGCTGATTCTCGTATATTGGTTCGCCTTCGCAGTCGGTGTGGTGCAGCGGTTGTCAATCATGTTTGATTGGACTTCCGTAAAGAACTTCTTCATTCATCTGATGAGCCGCCAGTACATCAGCAGCACTTCGCATTGGGGCGGTGGCCGCCCGCAGTTTCTGTTCGCAGAACCGAGCTATATAGGTATGCACCTGTTCGGTGTGCTGCTGCCGCTAATCTGGCTGGTGCGTGGTCGTGACCACAAGCGTGCAAACCAACTGCGCGTCCTTATCATGGTATTCGCTGCAGGCTCGGTGCTCATGGGTGCAGGCGTGCGCATCATTCTTGACTCGATTGTCGCGTTGGTGTTTGTGATTATCGAGTCTGCGGATTGGAAGAGTTGGCGAGGCCGACTATTGGCGCTCGCTGAACTTGTCGCTGCAGTCGGCGCGGGCACTGGCAGCATGCTGCTGAACCATCGGCTTAGCAGCATAGCGGAGCTCGGGTTCGATGGTGATGGATCGTTTTACGCACGCCTTTGGCAATCGATGGGACCTCTTGTCGGTGCCGCGAAGCATCCGTTGCGGCTGTTGCTCGGATACGGAGCGGGGAATCTCTCCGATGCGACTCATCAAGGTGCGAATGCCGCTGTTCATGTTCTGCAGCGGTTTGGACTGGATGCAAGTCAGCCAATCCGGTGGTATACGCAGGTAACGTCGGCCAATATGTTCACGATGAGTGCATATACCAGCTTTATCGTTGAATTCGGTGCAGCAGCGTGCGTCATATTGCTGATAAGCGTCTTGCGTCATATCACGTCGCGCCATGCGTGGCGCAAGACGATTGTGTGCTGGCTGATCTTGGTGTCCTACCTATATGTGCAATTCGAAGGATACGCGTTCTATGCGCTGCCATTGCTGGTGTGGGCAACATCGCTGTATCCAGAGCACGAATGCGTTTCTGCGCGGCATAAGCGCGCATGAATATGAGCCAGCAAGTATACCCTCTTTACTATAGTTGACCACATTGTGGTGCTGCGTCGGCAGCACCACGAGGATGCCTCGGGCTGCATGATGTATGCAGGCCTGTGTCTCCTGTTTGTATTGCGGCGATGGGCCGTAAAAGAAGGACATTGGGGAAGAAGCTATGCCGGTACAACATGTGTTCATCGTCGGGTCCAAGGGAATCCCTGCGAATTATGGCGGGTATGAGACCTTCGTCGACTATTTGACGGAGTATCATCAGACCAATCCCTCTCTGCGGTATCATGTGGCGTGCAAGTCGACTGAGCGTGGCAGTTTCATGTATAACAATGCCCGCTGCTTCAAGGTCAAGGTGCCGAACATTGGACCTGCCCAGGCCATCTATTACGACGTGGCCGCATTGAATGAGTGCGTGAAGTATATCAAGGCGCATCATATACCGCACCCGATCGTCTATATTCTTGCATGCCGTATCGGTCCGTTTGCTGCGCATTTCGAGCGCGAGATCCACCGGCTCGGCGGCAAGCTGTACATCAATCCGGACGGACATGAATGGATGCGTGCCAAGTGGAGCGCTCCGGTACGCAAGTATTGGAAGCTCTCCGAGCAGATGATGACCAAGCATTGCGATCTGCTGGTGTGTGACTCCAAGAACATGGAACGGTATATCCATGAGGAGTATGGCAAGTACACTCCGAAGACGCTGTTCATCTCATACGGTGCCGAAGTTCAGCGCAGCAGCATCAAGGATGACGATACGAAGCTGCAGGACTGGTATAAGGTCAAGGGACTGTCTGCGAAGTCGTATTATCTGGTGGTTGGCAGGTTCGTTCCGGAGAACAATTACGAGACAATGATTCGCGAGTTCATGAAGAGCGACTCGAAGCGGGATTTCGCTTTGATTACGAACGTCAGCGACAAGTTCCTTGATGAACTCAAGGCCAAGACCGGTTTCGACAATGATTCGCGTATCAAGTTCGTCGGTACCGTGTACGACAAGGAACTGCTGAAGAAGATCCGAGAGAATGCCTATGGGTATTTCCACGGCCATGAAGTGGGCGGTACGAACCCAAGCTTGTTGGAAGCGTTGGGCAGCACGGATCTGAACTTGCTGTTGAAGGTGGGCTTCAATCAGGAGGTCGCGGAGGATGCGGCGCTCTACTGGACCAAGGATGACGGCAATCTGGCTGCGCTAATCAACAAGGCCGACAACATGACGGCTGAGGAGATTCGAGATTTGGGGGTAAAGTCGAAACAACGTATTGCCGATGCGTACAGCTGGCAGTTCATCGCAGATGAGTATGAATGGCTGTTCCTTGGTAAGTCAGTTAACTAATCGCATTCTTATGTTCAGTGTAAAGCTGGATCCAAGCAAAACTATTTTAGGAATAAAAGTGTCGATTGCTCTTTAACAGTTAGATGTATGGCAAATTCAAAAAGTCCTTTAAGAAGACTGAGGTTTGAAAGAATATGCTCTCAGCAAGTGTTGTAATTGCGACATATAATGGTGAAAAATTTTTGCGTGACCAACTTGATTCAATTATTCCGCAGTTGCGGGATTGTGATGAGGTTGTTATTTCGGATGATGGATCTACAGATGGTACGTTAGATATTATTAATGAATATGTTAAAAAGTATTCGATTATAAATTATTATGAAGGTCCGAGGAGAGGCGTTATTAAGAATTTTGAATTTGGAATTGCGAAGGCTTCGAAAGATATAATCTTCCTTTCGGATCAAGATGATATCTGGCTTCCAGATAAAGTTAGTATAGTGCTTGGTCTTTTTTCTGAAAATGCCGATATAACTTGTGTACTGCATGATGTTCAAATTGTAGATAAACAGTTGAATGTAATTGATTCATCCTTTTTTGAATTCAGAAATTCAGCAAAAGGATTAGTACGCAATCTAATTAAAAATTCGTTTATGGGAAGTGCAATGGCTTTTCAGAGGAGAATGGTGCCACGATTACTCCCCATCCCCGAGAATGTTCCAATGCATGATCAATGGATCGGCCTCATTAATGAGATTTATGGTAAAGTTTCTATTTGTAATCAGTGTTTAGGATTATATCGCAGGCATGGTAATAATGCTTCCTCATTTACTCATGAACCATTACAGAAAATGATAAAAAATCGAATATCTTTAATACAGGATTTGATCATTCGAACGAGATCAAAGTAATGACTAAGTACGTATTTTAAGAAGTTGGGTCTTATGGCAAAACCACGGATACGATCAGTAAAATTTAATGTATTGATGAACATGATTCTGACGAGTTCATCTCTTTTGTTTCCATTGATAACTGTCCCGTATGTATCAAGAGTTTTATCAACTTATGGGACAGGTGCCGTAGCATTCGCTCAGAGTGTGGTGACTTATTTTTCATTGGTTGCTTTGCTGGGAATATCATCTTATGGAGTTAAAGCGTGCGCACAGGTCAGAGATGATGCAGCTGAGCTGTCTCAGACGGTGAAAGAATTATTAATAATTCTTACATGTTCTACTACATTAGTATTTGCGGTATATCTTTTATGTATTTTTTTGGTTCCTAAGATGTACGTTCAAAAGGAGTTGTTCCTTCTTTTCGGAGTGGCGTTGTGGCTTGCATCTTTTGGTGTCGAATGGCTCTATCAAGCATTAGAACAGTATGAGTATATTACAATTCGTAATGTTGCTATAAAAATGTTTTGTATAGTTTTGATGTTTGTGTTAATACGTGAGCAAAAAGACTATGTAATGTATGGTGCAATTGTAGTTCTTGCGGGCTATGGTTCAAATATCTTTAATATAATACGTATTCGAAAGATGGTTGATCTGAGAATACATACTAGAATAGATATTTTTCGTCATTTTAAACCGATGTTAATGTTTTTTATTGCAACGGTTACATCGGGCATGTATGTCCAAGCGGATCTTGTTATGTTGGGTTTTCTCGGAACAACCAACATGGTTGGCATCTATCAACTTGTGATAAAAATTAAAGGCACTTTTCTCACTGCTGTGAATTCAGTCGGCAATGTCATGTTGCCAAGATTATCTTATTATCACGCGCAGAAAGCAGAGAAGAGGACGGAAGTTTTGGTTGCGAAGACTTTGAATTTTTCTTTTTTAGTTTCTACTTTGATAATTCTCTTGTGCATTTTGGAAAGAGATAGCATAGTATGGCTTTTAGGTGGAGAAGATTTTATGGGAGCTGTTACTCCTTTAGTTGCTATTAGTCCAACAATTGCCATATCCTCGTTGAACTCTGTGCTTGGTAATTACATGGCTTCAAATGAAAAGGAGAAGATTTGGGCCACAATAAATGTTGTAGGTCTGTTTGTTGCCATAATCGCTAATCTATGTTTAATCCCGCATTTCGGGCCTACAGGGGCTGCTCTCAGTGCTGTTGCCTGTGAGTTGGCTGTATTTATTATTAGATCTATCCAGAACAGAGATCTTTTAAAAAGGATAATAGGGAAGTTAGAATTTATAAAAGTAGCTGTATGCGGAGTGATCACATATCTAGTTTGTATGTTCTTTCTGAAGTTGATAGGTACAATGAATGTACTGTTTTCTCTGTTTGTTGGATCAGCTCTTTTATGTTCTATTTTTTTAGTTACGCTTCTCATTAGTCGAGAATACTTTGTAAACCAAGTTCTGTTGAAGTTGTTGTCTTCTTTTTAAAAAAAGATCATAAAATGAAAGAGTTTAATAAGATGAACACAAAAAAGACTAATATTTTTGTTATAACACATAAAGATTTTCATATGCCTGATATTAATGGGTATAGTCCTATATTAGCCGGTGCAAAATATAACTCAGCAACAATATCTCTGAAAGATAATTCTGGAGATAATATTTCGGTCCTGAATCATTCATTTTGTGAGCTTACAGCGCAATATTGGGTATGGAAAAATGTTTCATTAGAAAAAAATGTTGGGTTTGTTCATTATCGAAGGTTTTTTTATAAAAATAGATTTGATAACAATGCGTCTAATATTCTTTCGTTAGATGAAATTGAAAAAGTTTTATTGTCTAAAGATATAATTTTGGCACAGAAAATGCCTTTGCGACGGTCGGTCAGGGATGATTATGCGCGTTACCATAATTTGGCTGATATGCTTAAGGTGAGAGAGATACTTGAAAAAAGCTATCCAGGGTATATTCCTGCTTTTGATGGTCTTATGGAATCCCATTCCTTTTCTCCATTTAATATGTTTGTTTCCTCTAGGCAGCTTTTTGCTGAGTATATGAATTGGCTGTTTGACATTTTGTTTCAAGCAAAGAATGAGATTGATTTTTCAGAATATGATAAGTATAATCAAAGAGTATTTGGTTTTATCGCCGAGCGTTTGTTGAACGTTTGGGTTATTGGGAAAGGGCTTAATGTGCAGTATTGCCCTGTTTATCAGAATAATGATAATGTTATCGTGACAGAATTCAAGAATAGTCTTAAAAAAATATTATTTGTGAAATAAGGAAAGTACAATGTCTCAAAAAATAGGTATCATAACTTTTCACGCGGCGTATAATTTTGGTTCAGTATTGCAGGCTTATGCGACACAACAATCGATTTCGATGTTGGGATTTGATGTTTCTACTATAGATTATAGGCCAAAATCACAGAATGATTATTATGGCAAATTGTACAGAACATCGTTTGGAATAAAACCATTTATTAAAGATTTGATGATGATGCCGGCGAGGTCAGAGCGATTAATACGTCGGAATCGTTTTGAGAGCTTCATAAAAGAGCATCTCTCTCTTACGGAAGAGCGTTTCACATTTCCGGATGAGCTTAATAAGATCGCAGACACCTTTGATGTATTTGTGAGCGGAAGTGATCAGATCATCAATAAGCATTCGAATGAACTCCAGAATGAGAATTGGTCCGCGATGAATCCGTATCTTCTGACTTTTACAACGCGAAAAAAAATTACGTATGCATCTTCGCCATCGAGCATGTCTGATGAAGAATTGCAGAATATCGTGGAGCCGTTAAAGAGATTTGATTTTATATCTGCCAGAGAAGAAGATGCTGCAGTAAAAATAAGTCGCTTAACAGGAAAGAAGGTTCCTAACGTATTGGATCCTACACTGCTTTTGTCCAAAGAAAATTGGTTAAAAGTATCTGAGGGTGCCAGTATTAGATCTTTGCCTCATGACTTCGTGTTGTACTATAGCCTTGATGGGACCAACAAAGTTGCCAAAAGAGTAACAACTCTTCGAAATATTGCGAAGAGTCTGAATGTTCCGGTGCTTGTTATCACGCCGTTTGCATATGTGCCATCTGATAAGTACTTGATAAATGATCATTCTTTTGGACCGTCTGAGTTCATTCAGGCAATTAATAATGCTTCTCTAGTGATAACTGATTCATATCATGGTACTCTCTTCTCTTTAAATTTGGGAACACCTTTCTTGTCAATCAGTAGCGGAAGTGGTTCAAGTACTCGTAAGGATCAAGTTCTTAGTCGTCTTCATTTGTCAGATCACATTGTTGGTTCGCTGGAAGATTCAGTATCAAAATTGTCTAAAGGTAATTTTTCTGAAGATAGAGATTATCGGCAATTGCTTGATAAACTAAAGCAAGAATCTGTGTCTTATCTTTCCTATTCTCTTAAGTATGAGTCCTGAACGGATATAAACTGTGACTAAGATAACTTGTGCTGCGTCTCTGAAGCAAGATAGGGTTTCTTCTATTCAGAAGTTAAATGCCTATTTTTACTATGTTGGAATTTTTGTATATTGCGTTAATATAGTATTATCGCGTTCTACATTTACAGCTTTGTTGCCTGATTTCTTCTTTTCTTCGACGAAACTGTTGTGCATCCTTTTATTCTGTCTTGCTGCAGTGACTAAAGTGACGGTGAAAATAAGTCATGTTTTTATTGCAATACTGTCTGTTGTCCTTGCGCTTTTAGTCTATCAAAAATCACAGTCCGTGACGCCTTTGATTTTTGTTTTGTCTATTTATAGCATTCCGAGTGAGAATATTCAAAGTGTATTACGTCTTTTTATTTTTTCTTTATTGTTTAGCTGTTTAATAGTTGTCTTTTCAGCTTTATGTGGCATAATTCCAAATATTTACAGGCCTGGTGTCTATTTTCTTTTGCCCTATGATCTTGGTTTTAGTTATGGCTCGATGCTTGGATATTATTTAGAAGGAATATCGATTGCGATCATTCTCTACTTTAGAGGTCACGTGCCGAAATTGACTGGATGGATTATTGTTTTTTCGTCTTTACTTAATTTCTTTTTTTGGGGATTTGTAACCCAGTCATTTATTGTTCTTCTTGCATTGATTGGGACTTTTGTACTGGATCAAGGTAGAGAATCGCGCGCTGATCATAAATTTGTAAGAATTTTTAGTATTTTATCATTTTGTCTGATTCCTTTGGTGTTCTTTTTTGTGAACTATTTCTTTTCCGAAGGAAATCCAGTGATGCAGTTCTTCAATAGACTGTTGACGTGGCGCTTAGGCTTAGGTAGAGATGCATTGCATGCCTATGGTGTTTCTCTTTTTGGGGAAAATGTTTCATTTTCGGGTTTTGGTTTTTCGCCTACTGATATGGCAGTTTCTTCCGGAGGCCGTCTTACATTGGACTCTTCCTCTACTTATGATTACGTTGATTCTGCCTATGTTATCAATCCTATTTTATATGGTGTTGTTTGCGCATTGCTTATCATATTTTTTTATATGATGTTAGCTGTTAAATCGTATAAAGCAAATTTGGATTATGTGTGTTTCCTGCTTATTGTTGTAGCAATTCAGGGTTGTGTGAATTGGGTTCTATTTGAATTATACCTTAATCCATTGCCACTATTTGCCGCTCTTCTTTTTTCTGATAAGAAAACATTTTAATTTCTAGAAATGGAGTTTTTATGAAAATAAAAGCTTTTGTTCGAGATCACATTCCTGGGCGTATGTATGAGAAGCTCAGAAGACTCAAATCTCTTTTATTGCTATTTGTACTTTTCATGAAACAGGATAGACGATTCTCAAAAAACGCTGCTTTGCCGGGCAATATGGGACAAAAACAACTTGAAACGCAGTTGATTTTCTTTTCCCATCAAATAGAAAAAGGACTTAGTCACAGTAATTTTAGGCCAGGATTTGGTTCTCGTCCGATTTATGCCCTTGGCGTATGCCTTAAAAATTGGAATAGTCATGGTTATTCAAAAGATATTTTTGGTTTTAAAGTAGCTACTTCTGCTCTAAAAGCATATATAGATAAGCATGATGAAATCGGCTGTGTTTTACCTGATTTCTTTAATGGTGCATTTGATCGAGAAATAATGAAGGATATCGATGCGTCCGATCCTTCGTTTTCGGGAACATCCGTTATTAGCGGATCAGAGAATTCTTCATCTATGAAAACATATTCTCAAATCTTAAATTCTCGAGTGAGCATCAGAGAGTTTGAAGATTGTCCGGTTTCTGAGTCCACTATAGAATCAGCTATATCATTAGCGATGAGGGCTCCAACTGTTTGTAATCGACAACCACAAGCAGTCAGAGTCATCTTTAACAAATTAATTATTAAACAGGCACTCACAATTCAAGGAGGATGGCGTGGGTATGAGTTCCCTCCTGCATTGCTTTTAGTGACAGCGCATAATAGCTCGTTCAACAATGCGATTGAAAGGAATGAGCCGTATGTCGATGGCGGTATTTTTTCTATGGCTCTGTTGGGAGCATTAGAGTCCTATGATCTAGGAGCTTGTCCTCTGAATACGATGTTTGATATTCACCAGGATGCATCTACACGTAGATTGCTGAATATTTCCGAAGAAGAAGAATTTATTATGTATATTGCTGTGGGTAAGAAAAAGGTAGGTGTTTCTCATCCTCGATCGTTTAGGAAGGCAGCGGAAACAGTGACCACTGTGATTCGGTGATATGCCTTAAAGGCTCTGCTGCTCTCTGAGCAAGAATAATATGCTGTAGATGCATGGCTTAGCTCGCTGTAGCAGAGCTTGATGAATGCGTAAGATCATGGATGCGTTAGAAAGCACCGAGTAAGCGGATGTCTTGACCCGATTGTTGAACATTTCAGGTATGACACCGGGACAGTCGAGCTCGATGGGGGATGAAGTGCGGACGATAAGTTGGACGTTTCGGCGTTCGGATTGGAGTCCGTGATGCATTCGCAGGGGATGAGGGCCCGCGTCCGTGATTTGTATTTCGTTCAGGGTATGGGGATGCGCACGATTGGCGCGATGCCGGGCATGCCCCCGCGAAGGACGGTGAGGCTGTGGGTGTGTGCCGACCCCGTTACAGTCCGGCTTCGCGGCGATACGGGGTGTCGTATACGCTGGAGGCCAGATTGGGGCCGTGCGCGTGTTCGCGCTGACCGGAGTCCGCTGCCGCATCGGCGGGCTGCTTACCGTCGAGCGTGTTCGCGTGGGCCAACGCTCATCTCGAGGAAGGCGGCGCTGGATTGGCCATGGGATGGGACGAAGACGCGCCAGACGCCGGCGGTGTGGAGGAGCTGCGCCGGCAGGTGGAGGCCCTGTGGTTGGAGAACGCGGTGATGGGGGAGACGATCAGGGTTTTAAAAGCCGATGACCCACGCCTCGACCCGTCCATGCTGACGAACTGGTCGAGGACTCGGATCATTGACGCGATCAGGGGTGAGTTCGGTCTGGCCCGCGCGCTTCAGGCGACGGGGTTGAAGCGCGGCACTTATTATTACGAGCGTGGCGTGATCGTCGCGGGCGACAAGTGATAAGGGGCTGCGGACGTTTTCTTGGAGATAATCACGCAGCCATTCCTTGGCTTTGACGGTATTGTACCGGGCTCATCCAACCAAGCGACTGTTTGATGCGCTCGTGGTTGTACCAGCGTATGTACTCATCGACCAAGGCGAGCACCTCGTTGCGGGTGTGTTCCTCCCACTTCTCGGGGTAGACCGCCTCGGTCTTCATCCTGCCGAAGAATCCCTCCGCGGCCGCGTTGTCCGGCGAACAGCCCTTCGCGCTCATGGAGCGCGTCAGCCCGAAGCGTTCCATGAGCCCGAGCCATCCGGGCCACCGGCAGTGGCATCCACGGTCGGAATGCACCAGGGGACGCGCGTTCCCCGGTGTATTTCGTCAAGTCGGTGTTTCGTGTTTAGTCATGTATTTTTTTCGGGTTTAGGCAGTTGCATGCATTTTCCTTATTTTTCCGGTTGCGCGGAGGTGTTCCTGCCGAACATGAGGGCCTCACTGACGCGGCGGCTCTGGCCGGTGAACTCGAGGAGCCGCCCGTGGTGCACGATGCGGTCGATGATCGCTGCGGCGAGTTTGTCGTCCGCGAAGACCGTGCCCCATTTACTGAACTCGATGTTCGTGGTGAATATGATGCTCCGTCTTTCGTAGCTGCCCGCGATGATCTGGTAGAGCAGGCGCGCCCCGTCGATGTCGAAGGGTACGTAGCCGAACTCGTCCAGTATGATCAGGTCGGCACGGCCGATGTCCCGGAGCATCGTCTCGAGCGTGCCGTCGCGTTTGGCCTTGCCCAGCTGGAGGACGAGCTCGGCGGTCTGATGGAACCGCACGCCCAGCCCCATGTCGATCGCCTTCATGCCCAGCCCGATCGCGAGATGTGTCTTTCCGCGCCCGGTCTTGCCGTAGAACACCAGGTCCTGCGCGCGCGGGATGAAACCGAGCCCTAGGAGCTCATCGAGCATGTAGCCGTCGGGGAGCCTGACGTTCGTGAAGTCGTAGCCGTCGAGACCCTTGACGACGGGGAACCGGGCGCGGCGCAGGAGCCTGTCGTGCTTCGCGCGTTCCCTGTTCGCCAGTTCCGTGTCGAGCAGGCGGTGGACGGCGTCGACCTGGCGGGGCGTGGCCCAGCCGGCGAATTCGTCGATGCTCGCCTTGGAGATGAACAGCTTGCGGGCCTTCTCGTAGAGCCCTTCGTCCGTCTTCGTGTTCATCGCCCGCCTTCCTGCACGCCGACGTCCGCGGTGAACGCGATGTCGTATTCACTCAGATCCGGCCTGTCATCGTCGTATTCGATACCCGCCACGCCCTCGGCGAGCCTGGCCGCGAGCAGTGTGACACCGGCGCGGTCCGCCCCGCCGGTCGATTCGAGGATGGAAAGCATCGCCTCGACCGCGTTCGCCCACCCGGATTCCCTGTCAACGCGTTTGAGGGTCTGCAGCGCCTCGTTGCGTGTCTGTCTGTCCTGCCGATCCAGCCATTCCCGCAACGGGTCCGGCAACGCGTCACGTACCCGGCTGTTGGGCCAGGACGCGGGCTTGTTGCACAGCAGCGCCAACTGCATGGACGGGTCCTCGCTGTTCGTGCTGGCCTGGCCGTACGCCCGAGGATGGGTCGCCAGATGCTTGCCCGACGAGTCGAGGACCCCGGGCCTCGAGCGCGCGGAGGCCCACGATCACCCCTCTGCCCGCGTTCGCCCGGTCCGCGGAACAGCGATGCCGTCCCCGGGCGCGGCCACGCCGTACCGGTCGGCCTTCATATGCCGCCACGTGACCACGTCGAAACGCTTCCCGGGCAACGGCAGCAGCGCCGCACGGTCCTCGGAGAACAGGCCACGTTCCTCCGTGTCCTTGCGGTAATGCGGTTTCGTGGCCAGCTCCAGGCACCGGTCCGGCAGCCCGGCGTTAAAGTTCTCCAGGCTCCATACGCTCGGCCGGGGCACGAACAGCTTGCGCCGCACCATGCCGACCTTGGACTCCACCGCGCCCTTCTCATGACCGGAATACGGGTTGCAGAACGAACAATCGAACCCGTAATGCGCCTGGAAGGCCTGGAACAGGTGCGTCAGGCGCGGCTCGCGCTCCCCGTACCCCTTATGGCCCACGCCGGCGGCGTTATCGAACACGATCCGCTCCGGCACACCGCCCAGCCACTCGAACAGGTTGCGCAACGCCAGGCACGTGCACTCAGCGTTCTCGCCCGGCATCAACTGCACCAGACCGACGTTCGAATACGGGAAATCAAGCACGAAATGATGCATCCGCTGCACCACGCCGCGCAACAGCACGTCGACCTCGCCGAAATCGGCCTGCGCCTCGCCTGGATGCCATACCAGATCCATGAACGCCTCATCACGCTCCGCCGCGAACTCACGCCTGAGCCGCGCCACCGCCCGCGTCACCGTGGACAGGGAGACCTCCGCGCCATGCTCGTCCCTCAACCGCTCCCAGATCCTGGTCGCGGTATGCCGCTGCTTGCGCCAGTTCGCGCGATCCTCCGCGAGCCACTGCTCGATCACGGGCAGATACGGGTCGATCACCGACGCGCGCGGCTTTCTCACCGACGGCACGGCCGACAGATCCTCCTTCGCGAGGTACTTACGCACCGTCGGCTCGCTGACATGTGTTTTCCGCGCGATCGACGCGACGGATTCCCCGTTCCGCCGCAAACGACGGATAGACTGTACTTGGGGCATGCTGATCATAATCCTTTCCGGTCCTTTCTGGCGGAGATACAAGCACCATCCAGTTAAGACCATTCCGTGGTCGGCATGCTCTGCCTAAACCCGAAAAATCATCGTGACTAAACCCGCAACAACTAATTGAACACAAACAATCCATGATCTTCGCGGTCACGTCGCCGGTGACGCTCTGGTTGTACTCGTGGTAGGACATCGGGTATCGTCCCATGCCCAGCACCGAGGCGTACCGGCGGTCGACCTGGAGTGCGTTGACGTACGAGATGCCCTGATAGTCGGGTTCCTGGCGACGAGACTGACGTTGACGCGAAGCAGTCCTCCGTCCACGGTGATGATCCCGGGGTTCACGTACGCGTCCGGGTCGATCGCGAGCAGGTCGTCGTGCACGCTGACGGGCACGCGGAAGTAGGGTTCCCATTCCTGCCCGTCGAGCCATGCGGCGAGCCTGGCGGCCCACACGTGCTGCCCGGTCTCGCCCATGTGCCTGGCGCCGGGGTCGTTGCCGACCGTGAACGTCTTGCCCATCTGCCGGCAGATGCTCATGACCACGCCGCCCACACCAGCCGCGTACGCGCCGTCGGAGCGCTTGGCGAGCATGAGCTGGCCTATGCCCTCCTGCCACCGGTCGAACCGGATGCCGAGCCGGCCCGTAATGGTGCGGACCTTGCCGAACCCGGTGGAGACGATTCCGGTGGGGATGGCCAGATACCGGGCGGCCTCAGACAGTGCCGGGGTCGAAGGATTCATCCCTCGCGTCATCGGCCCTCACTCCCTCCGCAAGCGGATCCGCCCGCGCCTCCTCCTCCAACGCGTTGATCTCCTTGCCGACCGCGAGCATCTGCTTGGTCAACGCGGCGATGGCCTGGGCCGGGGTGTCCGGATCCTGCACCGCCCGACGCAGCGCGTCAAGACTGACGCGCAGCAGGTCGGCGTATGAGACTTCCGTATCGTCGCCGCCCGCGCCAGCCGGAGGCGACGATACGGTGGCGGCGCCCCACCGTCGCTTGGACGCGAGCTTCCTGCAATTGTCGGAGCAGTAACGGCGCTTGCCGCTACTGTTCTTCGGCAACGCTCCCCCACACAACGCGCACCGTCGCATAGGCATAATCTCCTCCTCGAAAAGGCGACGCTCAACAACACCGGGGAGAGATATCGGCCCTGCACCCGAGGTGGCCGTTTCGGGGCCTGCCGGGGTATCCTCCCCAGGTCACCAGTCGCTCAACTCGAACGGTATGCTCGTGGCCTTGGGCTGCGCGGCGGCACCTCCCAGATGGGAGCGGGCGTACGCATCCGTTTTGTCGCTCTTGATCCGGTTGCACCGCCGGTGCGTGAGCCGGCAGTTATTGAAGCTCAACGGGTCGCCGCCACGGCTTACGGGTATGAGCTCGTCCACCTCCGCACTCATGGGATGCGGGGATCTCAACGTCTTGTCTACGGGCCGGCCGCAGATGGCGCACACATCGTAGGCGGCGAGCACGCGCCTGCGCAGTATGTCCCGCCGATGCCCGTTGGCCCTGCGCGGGTTACTCCTGGCATTCATCGTCGAACACCTTGCGGAACGCTATGCATCCCTTGTCGAGCAATTGTTCGAATCGTTCGGCGTCGAACATGGCGCACTCGCCAGGCTCCCCTGACAACGGGACGGGCACGCTCATCACGGCGAGCCGCCGGTCCGCGTTGTCGGTGATCTTGAGCGTGATGGTGGGCGGCATCATGCACCTCCCCCTAGATATGCGAAAGCCCCGCACCAAAGGTGGGGCTGAACTTATGAGATACGTTTCTTTCGTAATTCTCCATACGCACTTGTCGTTATCTTCAGTACCCGATATATGCAGAACGCTAAATGAGTCATTAGCCATACAACAATCGCTGAAACTACTTTTTTCCCTATATCAGGTAATTGACCATATATCCCAAGGGAAGACCCCATAGAGGTCAATATAGTTATTCCGAGAGCAAGAGCCGACGAGTATACGACGCTGAAGAACATGTCATCCACGAGTCGTGTAAGTTTTAAATTCTCAGCTTGAATTTCTCCATTTTTCACGCGTTCTCGCAAATTTTGATTATATGTCATTCTAAGTTCAAATACGAAGATAGCGTGTGCGAACAATAAACCTCCGAGGACACCTAAAGCCGATACGATAATATCGGCGTTTACCGCAAACCGTCCAAAACAAAAATCCAATATTGCGACAATCGTCGGACACAATAATTCCCGCAATACGTATTTCCACGCAATATTTCGACCATCGTCCGATTCACGAATCTTCGGAGCCAATGTATCCATGTAGTGATAGAGGATGCCGTTATGATTCAAGTTCATATCTATCACCATTTTGCGGATTTACCTGTTCAAATAATGTATTCCAGTCAATAACTTCTGAGTCCGGTATCTCTTCATGCATCTCTCCACTGTCCCATCCAGTTTCAAGACGAATCTGTTCATCATGATATTTGCTAAAGATAGAATCAGAAAGCACACGCCTTAGTTGTCCGTTATCCAAACGTGGCTCACCGTCTCCGGTAATAACCTCACGAATTTTCGGACTCTTCTCATTGCCGATTGTGAACGTCTTTTTGCGACCATCGATTCCCGCAGCCTCGACCAGGACTCCTTGTTTGGGAATGGATTCATTATTCAATGACGGAATTGTCAGCATCCCTTCCCTTCCCATATTCTTTTTCCTCAGCGCCCGCCAGAATCTCGGATTAAGCACAGAGACACCCTTCGGAGGCAGAACAACCAATGCCATGCGGCCATACATCGTTTCCTTGGGATCATCGTCCAATCCGTTATCGACTGTCAGCTGTTGGTCGGTGCTGCTAATGGGAATTTTCATCGAAATAAGGCTACTTGAATCCAGCCACGCTTCCTTTTCGAGAATCCCATCGATTTTCGCGACCAATCCCGGGATAAAAGCACGTAAGCACTTCGCGAAATAGTCAATCACAAATTTTCCGTTAATGGAATTCATGTGTTCGACGGCAAAGATCGCCATCTTCACATCATCGCCTCTAGGGCAGCAAAAAACTATTCTGACTGTTTTCACGGCGGCTTCGTCGGGATTGATGTCTCTAACAACGTTGCCACGAAGTATGTCCAGCAATTGGCCACTTTCACCGTACTGACCGGACAACACATCAATCAGCACAAGCCGTCCATGGACTTCGTAATCGCTTACGGAATATATTCGTTCCCGTCTCTCATCTTTGAGAATGGTACCCTTGACGTGTTCTAAATAGGAACATAGATATGCTAAGACACTGTATCCGCCCCCGACATCCAGAACGTCGCGAGGAATATCTGGATTCTTTTTCCGCGTTTTTACAGTAAAGGCGTAGTAGTCAACAGTACTTCTGACCATCCATGCTCCCCAGCTTGAACGACATCGGTGTAGTTTGCGGTTGTTACCACAGATTCTACACGCGTTTGGGGGATCATGGCGCTTCCCCGGGTTCTAAATAGAAGTGCAACACCTTGTCTAGGGTTGGAAGTGTTCGAAG
>ERZ838483.1206-NODE-1206-length-24692-cov-16.612088_pt1 | contig 24692 bp, 23 predicted proteins | sample MGYA00519939_ERZ838483 | MGnify/ENA primary metagenome ERZ838483 (study PRJEB31850, sample SAMEA3708836) | human gut metagenome | biome: human gut; feature: human-associated habitat; material: faeces | place: China | collected 2014 ... | reverse complement strand
ACCTGATCAACGAGGGCGGCTTCTCCAAGATGCGCTACTCCATCTCCAACACCGCGGAGTACGGCGATTACCGCACCGGCAAGCGCCTCATCACCGCTGAGACCCGTAAGGAAATGAAGAAGGTCCTGACCGAGATCCAGGATGGCACCTTTGCTTCCGAGTTCCTGACCGAGATGAGCCCCAACGGCGGCCGCAAGGTCCACTTCCTGGCTGAGCGCCGGATGCAGGCAGAGCATCCCATCGAGAAAGTCGGTGCAGAGCTCCGCAGCATGATGAGCTGGCTGAAGAAGTAATGAACTCCCCCAGTCGCCTGCGGCGACAGCCCCCTCAAAGAGGGAGCCGTTTGTCTGACCGTAGCATGAAGCCTCCCTCCGTGAGGGAGGTGGCATCGCGCAAGCGATGACGGAAGGAGTTCAGCCAAAAGCTGCTTTTAAAACTAAGAAAGGCTCCCTCCTTTGGGAGGGGGTCTTTTGTTATAAGGAAAAGAGGATCGAAAACCATGAGAAGCGACAACGTGACCAAGGGTGCGGAGCGCGCACCCAACCGCAGCCTGTTCTATGCACTGGGCTACACCCCGGAAGAGCTGGAGCGTCCCCTCATCGGCGTGGTGAGCGCCTACAGTGAGATCGTGCCCGGCCACATGAACCTGGATAAGGTGGCCGACGCCGTTAAGGCAGGCATCCAGATGGCAGGCGGCACCCCCATCCTCATCCCGGCCATCGGCGTGTGCGACGGCATCGCCATGGGCCATGTGGGCATGAAATATTCGCTGGCTTCCCGCGAGCTCATCTGCGACAGCGTGGAGACCATGACCATGGCCCACCAGCTGGACGGCCTTGTGCTGGTGCCCAACTGTGATAAAATCGTGCCCGGCATGGTCATGGCAGCCGTCCGCATGGATGTGCCTGCGGTGGTCTGCTCCGGCGGCCCCATGCTGGCCGGTACCTACGGCGGCGAGGAGGTCAGCCTCTCCAAGATGTTCGAGGCGGTGGGTGCCTATAAAGCAGGCCTCATCAACGACGAACAGCTGGAAGACTGCACCTGCAACTGCTGTCCCAGCTGCGGCTCCTGCTCTGGTATGTACACTGCCAACAGCATGAACTGCCTGTGCGAGGCCATCGGCATTGCACTGCCCGGCAACGGCACCATCCCGGCCGTCTACTCCAAGCGCCTGCAGCTGGCAAAGCACTCCGGCATGGCCATTATGGAGATGGTCAAAAAGGGCATCACGGCCCGCCAGATCATCAACGAGCGCTCCATCCGCAATGCGCTGACCTGCGATATGGCTCTGGGCTGCTCCACCAACACCGTCCTCCACCTGCTGGCCATTGCCTATGAGGCAGGTGTGCCTGTGGACCTGAAGCTCTTCAATGAGATCAGCGCCCGCACCCCGAACCTCTGCCATCTGGCTCCCGCAGGCCCCACCCACATGCCGGACCTGTATGCCGCCGGCGGCATCGCCGCGGTGCAGGCAGAGCTGGCCAAGAAGAACCTGCTGGATCTCGATGTGCCCACCGTGACCGGCAAGACGCTGGGGGAGAACATCCAGGGAGCCCACATCCTCAACGAAAAGGCCATCCGTCCCATCGACGACCCCTACAGCCCCACCGGCGGTCTCCAGATCCTCTGGGGCAACATCGCACCGGACGGCTGTGTGGTCAAGCGGAGCGCCGTGGCTCCCGAGATGCAGGAGCACTCTGGCCCGGCTCGCGTCTTCAACAGCGAGGAGACCGCCATTGCGGCCATCTACGCAGGCCAGATCGTCCCGGGCGACGTGGTGGTCATCCGCTACGAGGGCCCCAAGGGCGGCCCCGGTATGCGTGAGATGCTCAACCCCACCTCTGCCCTGGCCGGCATGAAGCTGGATAAGACCGTGGCCCTCATCACCGATGGCCGCTTCTCCGGCGCAAGCCGCGGCGCTTCCATCGGTCACGTCAGCCCCGAAGCGGCTTCCGGCGGCCCCATTGGCCTCGTGGAGGAAGGGGACATCATCCACATCGACATCCCCAACGCCAGCATCACGCTGGAAGTCTCCGATGAGGTCCTGGCCGAGCGCAAGGCCAAGTATGTTGCCCCGGAGCCCAACATCAAAACGGGCTGGCTGAGCCGCTATGCCCGCAACGTCTCCAGTGCAAACCTCGGCGCTGTGATGAAGTAAAAGAAAAATAAAGCAAATGAAAACAGGAGCTGTGCCCGCCAGACGGGTGCAGCTCCTGTTTTTGTGCGCTTTGAAAATTTACTTTTGCAGGCTGTAGCGGAATGTATGCCCATCCTCGCCGTAGTGCTCGTTGCCCACCCAGAGGACCGTTTTGTCCGTCAGGTTGTAGACCGCGCTGTGGACGGTGAGGCTGTTGCTGTCATCGTTGTTCCAGGTGCGGCGGCCTACCTCGGCCAGCAGGGCCATGGCGGCGTCCTCGTCGGCTACGATGCCGTTTGTCTCACGCAGACGGTCAGCCAGATGCTCGTAGCGGTCCAGACCGTGCATCTGGTCGGGGGAGGTGTAGTAGTCCGGCGTTTTGATGAAGTTGGTCACCACCTGCCAGTCCGCGGAGTCCGAAAGGCTGTCGGTGTCGTTCCAGAGGACATTCAGGCGGCGCTGGGAGCCGTCGCTGTCGTGGTCGGCATCCGAGCCCACCCACTCCAGAATGGCGCTGCGGCCCGTGGAATCGGCCACCATGTAGTGGAACACACAGTTGGTGGAGTCGTGGAGATCGTATTGCTCCACCAGCGCTACGGCATCCTCCACCGAGTCGGCGTAATCCAGGATGAGCCGGAGCAGGGTGGTAGAGGTCAGGTCGGGTTTGTCGGTGTCGATGTCCGTGGAAGTGCCCTTGCCATCGCCCTGATAGGACATGAAGATGCCGCAGGCCACACCGGCGTCGTTGATGCCGTCCAGCGGGGCATAGGGAGCGGCCAGTGTCAGGAGCTTATGCCCCAGGCCCTCCACGTCTTTGTCCGGGTCCAGGCTGAGGAAGTGCAGGTCCACGGTGGAGTAGGAAGCATGGCGCCCCTTGCCGGGGTTGGTGTAGACGATGGCTGTATTGGTGGAAGAAAAATCATAGTTGCGGCCAAACACCCGGTCGCCCTCTGCCGTGTCCGCCGTAAAAGCGGAGCAGGAGATATCCGTGGTTTTGAGCTGCAGCGGAATGAGGCCCTTGGTGATGCTCTTCGTGACGAACGAGATGAGCTCAGAGTCATTAGACGCACCGCCCTGAGCGAGAAAATCATCGAAATAGTAGTCGCCGGAGACGGTCAGCTCGTAGACGGCACCGTCATGGTGGGCAGTGTCCCGGTCGGACAGCTTGCGGAACGAGCCCAGTGTGGCAAACTCGTTGTGCCACAGCGCGAACACGGTGCCTGCCAGCACCAGAATCAGTGCCACGACAGCCAGTGCGGCCGCCCGCAGACATTTCCGGATGCGGTTCTGTTTCATGAAAAACCTCCAAAGTTTGAGTAAATAAAATGCGATAAAGCACAGTTTACCACGACTTTGGTTGCTTTACAAGACGAATTGCACCGATCAGTTGAATCAATGATGCAAATGAAGAACCCCCTTGGAGTCGCACCTCCGAGGGGGTTCTTCATTTTGGTGAGCATACAGGAGACTGTGTGCATCATTTCTACTTTTATTATATGCGATTCCGAAAAAAAGTCAAGCAGAGCGCGAAAACTTTACACTTGACGCAAGCTCACCCAAACAGCTTTTTGGTATTGTGCATATAAACGCTCAGTACTAACCCAACACAAATATACAGCATCAGGACCGAGGAACCGCCCGCCGAGTAGAACGGCAGGGTGACACCGATGACGGGGAGGACGCGGAGGTTCATGCCCACATTGACGGCGATCTGCGCCATGAGAGCACCGCCGATGCCGGCACAGATGAAGCTGCCCAGCATATCCTCACTGCGGGCGCCGGTGGCAAAGGTCTTGCAGACCAGCGCAAACAGGATGCCCAGCACCACACAGCAGCCCACGAAGCCGGTGACGTTGCCGATCCAGCTGAAGACGAAATCGTTGTGGGCGTTGGGGACGCTGTAATAGCTGCCGCTGAAAATACCGTTGCCGAAGATGCCGCCGGAACCCAGCGCAATCTCCCCCCGCTGCTGCTGGTAGATGATGTTCTTCCAGACAGCCTCGCTGGGGGCCCAGCCCGTTTTGTTTTCAGGGTCGATGACGGCGAGGATGCGGTACCACTGATAGCCCTTGCCGATCTTATCGCTGAAAAAGCCGAACGCCACGGCCACGGCAGCGGCCGCCGCCGAGATGGCCCCGATGATATATTTCCAGCTCAAGCCAGCGGAGAACATCATGCAGCAGGCGATGATGCCGTAGATGATGGCCGTGCCGTCGTCACCCTGGATGTGGATGATGAGGATGGGGACCAGCATGTGCAGCAGCAGCTTGCCCAGTTCCTTGGGCTCGTTGATCTTACCACGGACATTGTTCAGGTGCATGGCAAAGGTCAGGATAAAGCTGATCTTTGCCAGCTCGGTGGGCTGGAGGGTAAAGCCGCCCAGCTTGTACCAGGAGTAGTTGTCGGTGTCGCCTGCATTGTAGCCAATGGTCAGCGGGCCGACGGTCACATTGCGGATGAACAGGGTGGGGAGCACCATGCCCCAGGTGACGGCAACGTGGACTGGCCACACCTTGACGAGGCTCCGGTAATCGATGTTTGAGAGCAGAACTGCAACACACAGCCCAATGGCGGCCGCACCTGCCTGCACCAGGGCACGGCGGTAATCGCCTACGCCCACGATCTGCCCGGTAACATCGTCCAGAGCAAAGCCGCTGCCCTGCTTGGCGGCCCAGGAGGAGAGGGCCAGCACCGCAAAGCTGCTGCTCAGGATGCACAGAAGCAGGTAAGTTTTATCGGTACGCTTCCAATATCGTTGAATGCTTTCCAAAAAAGCACCGCCTTTCTCACAAAATGGCTTCCGCAGACTGCTTTCGGGGAGCAAACTGCAAAAACCAGATACACAACTATTATACAGCAGAGGGCATTTCTGTGCAAGATGGCGCGGATTTTTCACACTCTGTGACAGCTTTGCAAAATCGGCGCGGAATGCTTGACAAAGCTTCCGGGACTCTCTAAAATGAGCATAGGGAAACGCGTCAAAAGGGCGGCAAACATTGGCGAAAGCGGATCGTGATGCCGTTCTCCGGGCGCGAAAGAGGGTACCGCCGCCCGGCGGCGCTCTCCTGGAGGATACAGAAAAGATGAAGCAGAAACATCATCGCATGTTGTGCGCGTTCTGCGCACTGGTGATACTGGTCAGCACGGTGTTCCCGACGGCTGCATTTGCGGAGCAGTCCGTGGACGCGGCAGCGGCAGAGCAGACGCTCACCCGGGCGGATGCAGCCGGGATGCAGCAGGCAGATGCCGCTGTTACGGCTCTGACCGAGAGTGAACAATATCAGGAAATGGACACCGACGCCCGGAAAGACGCGGCGCTGGCCCAGCTGGACACGCTGGCGGCCAAGGGCCTTGTGGAAAAGGACTCCATTTACACCGACGAAGAAAACGGGATGGTCAGTTTCCGGTACCCCTGCGGCGTGCTGGGCGGCATCCTGCTCACGGAACCCGAGGATGAGACGCTGGACGAGGAAAACGCCGAGACAGAGACTGCCGCTTCCGATCATGCCCTCTCGCTCCGGCTCCCGCCGGATCTGGGAGCTGAAATGCAGACGAGCCGGGCGGCCCTGCTCCGCCGCACCGAAAATCAGGCGGTGGAAAAGTTCGGCACGGCAGTTATTTACTACGCTTTTGATAACACCATCAACAGTTCCCGCTTCCCGTATTATGCCTATATGCAGGGCTTCTGGTCGGCGCTGGGGCTGGAGACCAAGATCAACATTCATGTCACCGTGGCCGACCTCAAGAAGATGGGCAACTATAATGTCGGCGTTCTGAGCGCCCATGGCTCCTACTACACTTACAGCTATGGCAGGTTCCTCAAACGCACCCGCACGGAGCCCATTATGCTGCTGACGGAAGAGTCCACCTTTGGCAAAGACCTCCGCTACGGCTTCGATCTGCTGGCCCACCGGGTCATCAAGGTCAACGGGATGTACTGCGTTACCTCGGATTTCTTCCGCAATGCTTATAAAGGCGGCAAGCTTTCCAACACCATCGTCTACTCCGAGACCTGTGAGTTCCTCGGCGTGGATGGCAGCGAGGACAACGCCATGGCGGATGCCCTCCTCTCCGGCGGGGCACAGGCGGTCATCGGCTACGTCAACAACGTCTACACCGTTTACTCCCGCAGTATGCTTTGGGATACCATCAATCACCTCATCATGGGGCAGAATGTCGGGCAGGCGCTGGAGCACGCCAAGGCGACTTATGGGGAGGATGACCTCATCTGGTACCATGCGCAGGGCGGCCGACGTCCCCATGCAGCGGCTTCCTATGCAGTGCTCTACGGTAACAGCCAGGCGGCGCTCAATGTGCCGGAGAGCAACCGCAGCATGTTCAGCGCGGACCTTGCGGCCTGAGCGTTGCACTTTTTGCAAAAATATACTATACTAGGGGATGGCAGAAACCTGCCGTCCCCTTTTGTATGAGGTGTTATTTATGTCTGAATTCATTACCCACTCCCGGGCCGAGACCGTGGCCCTGGGCAGGCGGATGGCCGGAGTGCTCCAGCCGGGAGCGCTCATTGCCTATACGGGCGGCCTTGGTGCGGGCAAGACCGCGTTCACCGAGGGCCTGGCCGAGGGCCTTGGCTGCACCGACCCGGTCAGCAGCCCGACTTTTGCCATTGTGAACTACTACCGTGGGCCGCGCCCGCTGGCCCACTTTGACCTGTACCGCATCTCCACCGAGAACGATCTGTGCGCGGCAGGCTTTTACGATTATCTGGATCAGGGGGCCATCGTGGCGGCGGAGTGGAGCGAAAATTTCGCGGATCTGCTTGCCCTGGAAAATCCCATCCGGGTGGACATCCAGCGAGTGGATGAGAACACCCGCCGCATCACCATAGAGGGGGTAACGCTATGAACATTCTGGCCGTGGATACCGCGGGCAAGACCGCGGGGGTGGCCCTGCTGCAGGATGACCGCCTGCTGTACGAGTGCTATCTCGACGCGGGCATGACCCACAGCGAGACGATCCTGCCTCTGATCGACAACTGTCTCAAATTCTGCCATCTGACCTGCGCGGATATCGACGTCTACGGCGTCAATGCAGGCCCCGGCAGCTTTACCGGGCTGCGCATCGGTCTGGCCGCCGTCAAAGGGCTGGCGTTCCCTCGGGAGACGCTCTGCGCGCCGGTCTCGACCCTGGAAGCACTGGCGGCTGCTCACACGGGTGAGGGCACTGTGCTCTGTGCGCTGGATGCCCGCCGTGCCCAGGTGTACAGCGCCGCCTTTGACCTGGCGACCCATGAGCGGCTGATGGACGATGATGCCCGTGCCGTGGCTGACCTGGCCCAATTTGTAGAAAATTGCAAAAAGCCCCTGTTTTTTGTTGGTGATGGGGCTGCTCTGTGCTATAATAAGTACGGCGAAATTCCCGGTGTGCTGGCCGTGCCGCCCGCTTTGCGGGGAGGCCGTGCCGCCGCCGTGGCACTGGTGGCAAAGCAGATGGCCCGGCACGGGGAGACCGTGCTGCCCGAGGCTCTGCTGCCGGATTATCACCGCCTGAGCCAGGCCGAGCGCGAGCGCGCCGAGCGTCTGGCTGCAGAGGCGGAAGCATCCAAGACCGAAGAAGCAAAAAAGTGAGCAACAAAGGGAAAGGATTGATACCAATGGCAAAACCCATCGCACTGGCCGCCGACCACGGCGGATTTGAACTGAAAGAAGCTGTCAAGGTCCATCTGGAAGAGCTGGGGCTGGAGTATATCGACTACGGCACCCACAGCACCGCCAGCGTGGATTACCCGGATATGGCTCTGCCTGCCTGTGACGCTGTTGTCAAGGGTGAGTGCAGCAAGGCGCTGCTCTTCTGCGGCACCGGCGTGGGCATCAGCATGGCCGCCAACAAGGTCAAGGGCATCCGCGCCTGCTGCTGCTCCGACAGCTTCAGCGCTGAGTACACCCGCCGCCACAACGACGCCAACGCCCTGTGCATGGGCGGCCGTGTAGTGGGCCCCGGCCTTGCCTGCCAGCTGGTGGATATCTTCCTCAACACCGAGTTTGAGGGCGGCCGCCACGAGAAGCGCGTCGCCAAGCTGATGGCCATTGAAAATCGCTGATTCCACGCCCTCTCAGTCACTTGCGGTGACAGCTCCCCCAGAGGGCGAACAAAACAAGGATCCCATAACCTAATATAAAATAATAAGGAGCGTGTTGTTATGACCCCCATGATCGTTGAGCACCCCCTGCTGCAGCACAAGCTGAGCATTCTGCGCAACAAGCAGACCGGTACCAAGGAGTTCCGTGATCTGGTAGGCGAGATCGCCACCCTGCTGTGCTACGAGGCTACCCGTGACCTGCCTCTGGAAGAGGTGGAGATCGAGACCCCCATCACCATGGCAAAGACCAAGGTGCTGGCCGGCCGCAAGCTGGCTCTGGTGCCCATCCTCCGCGCTGGTATGGGTATGCTGGACGGTATGCTCACCCTGCTGCCCGCCGCCAAGGTCGGTTTTATTGGCCTGTACCGCGACGAGCAGACCCTGCAGCCTGTGGAGTATTTCTGCAAACTGCCTCAGGATATCGCGGAGCGTGACGTGCTGGTGCTGGACCCCATGCTGGCTACCGGCGGCAGCGCCATTGACGCCATCACCCAGATCAAGAAGCACGGCGCAAAGCGGATCAAGTTCATCGGCCTGATCGCCGCTCCGGAAGGCATCGAGGCCCTGCACAAGGCTCACCCCGATGTGGATATCTACCTGGGCGCCAAGGACGACCACCTGAATGAGAACGGCTACATCGTCCCCGGCCTGGGCGACGCTGGTGACCGCATCTACGGCACCAAGTAATTTCGCTTGCATGAAAAAACTCCTGCACCTCTGTGCAGGAGTTTTTTTCATGCTTATTTAACGCCCGCGTCCACCGCCGCCGCCATGGAAGCTGCCACCACCGGCGTGGAACGAACCGCCGCCGCCAAAGCTGCCGCCCGAGCGGCCGCCGCCCATACCGCCGAAGCTTCCGCCGCCGCTGCTGAAACCACCGCCGCGCGGGGGCCGGGGGCCTCTGGGTCCGCGCGGACCACGGGGGCCGCGGCGATCATAGAAACCGGGGCCGGGGCCAAAATCATCAAAGGGAGGCCGGGGACCACGGCGGTGCCGCCAGCCAAACCAGCCGAACGGGCCCCAGTACCAGCCTGCAGAGTGGCCGAAAGGAACCACGAACATGAAGAACAGGGCAATGATGACGATACCATAGGCCAGGATGGTGAAGATGCCGTCCAGTGCCGTCTCCCAGAAAGCGGGCTTTGCCACCGGGGCTTCGTGGTAATTGTCGGTATCATTGTAATTTCCGCCGGCCACATTACTGGTTGTAGAACCGCTGAGGCTCACACCATAGATGTCCGCAATGGTGTTGGCCACGTTCTGGGCACAGGTGGTCACGGCGCCATCGTAGTTCTGAGAGGCAAAGTCATCCTCCATGGTTTGGGCGATGGCACTGGCCTGGCTGGCCAGCGTTGTGTTGCGGAAGCCGTCGCCGTAGGTCAGGTAGTAGTCGCCGTCGGCGTACTCGGGGCTCTGCATCACCAGCAGGATGAGAACACCGTTGTTCTCAGAGCTGCTGCCCAGGCCCCAGGTGTTGGCGGCCTCCACGGCGTAATCCTCCGTGGAGACGTTGCCCGTGTAATCCACGGTCAGCACGCCGATTTGGGCACCCTTGCAGCTGGTATCCAGCTGGGTGTTCAGATCCTGAATGGTCTGCACGGTGCTGCTGCTCAGGACATTGGCATCGTCCACAACGCATTGGTCTTTGGGCAGGTCCGGCAGGCTGGCCGGTGCCGCAAAGGCGGCCGGCACAAGGGCTGTCAGCCCTACCGTGGCCACCAGCACCAGAGCGCTGACGCGCCGGGCGAGGAATTTCATCGTTTTCATGCGAAAGGCTCCACCTCCTTGATCCCGAACAGGCCTTTCAGCAGAGCTGCCGGAAAGCCGCTGGTATCATTCTGATAGGCCGTAACGGCCTGATTGTAATTGAGATTGCTGAGGATGGTCTGGGCGCTGTTGAACTGGCCGTACTGGCCCTGCACCGCGCCCATCTTCATGGGGTTCTCAGCCTGCTCCTGGAGTTTTGCATAGAGCTGGTCGATGGCAGCGCCAAGTGCCTCGTTGGCCTGATAGAGGGCGTGCATCGTGCTGCCCTGATAGTAGGGCAGGGAGGTCAGATCCTGCTTGCTGCCATCGGCTTGCACCGCGTCCAGGCAGGCGGAGAAATCGTCCAGTGCCGTCTGCGCGGCCTGCACCTCGGTGCTGTCGGCCCCGAGAGTGCTGGTGCCCGTCGTGATGACATTGGCGGCGGTGTTCAGCCGGGTGAGCAGCTCCTCGTTGAGGGTATAGCCGTTGTCGGCGGCGACACCGTAGGGAAACCACTGACTGGCGCTGTTGTATTTTGCCTTGAGTTTGGCCCCACCCAATCCGAAGAACGCGGCCAGCATCACGACGATGCTCAGCGCCAGTGCCGCGCCGCGATTGCGCAGGGCCGCGGGGAGCCTGTTCTCCAGCACTGCCAGCTTCTGCTGGGCAGGGGTCAGGTGCAGGGCATCCTCGTCCGCGCGCTTTGCCTCACGGTAGCTGCCGCTGTCAAAGCCGCGCGGGCCCTGGGTGCTGCTCTGCTTGGAAAAATCTGCGTTTGCCATTTCTGTTTAGCTCCGAATTTCCATCATTTTGGCGCGGAGCTCATCCTCAATGCGGGTCAGCTCCTGCTCGGCGGCGGCACGCTTTGCGCGGCCCTCGGTCTGGATCTTGTTCAGCTCGTCCAGCGTCTCGATAAGGCTCTTGTTGGTCTGCTGCAGGGTCTCGATGTCCACCACGCCCCGCTGGGACTCCTTGGCGGTCTCGATGGTGCCCATCTTGAGGGCGTCAGCGTTCTTCTTGAGCAGCTCGTTGGTCATGTCGGTGACGGCGCGCTCGGCCTGCATGGCCTGCTGGCTGTGGGCCAGGCCCAGGGCCAGCACCATCTGGTTCTTCCACAGGGGGATGGTGTTGACGATGGTGGACTGGATCTTTTCCGCCATCATGGAGTTGTTGTTCTGCAACAGGCGGATCTGGGGGCCCATCTGCAGGCTGATGTTCCGGGTCAGTTCCAGATCGTAGAGCTTTTTCTCAAACCGCTCGCACTGGTCGGACAGGTCGCGGGCGGCCTGGGCATCCTCCGGCAGGCCGGAAGCCTTGGCCTTGTCCATGGCCTGCTGCAGTTCCTTGGCACGCACGTCCGCCAGCTTCTTTTTGCCGGCCAGGATATACATGCTCAGCTCCTTGAAGTAGGCCATATTCAGCTCATACATCTTATCCAGCATGGCGATGTCCTTGAGCAGCTGCACCTGATGGCCCTCCAGCATGGACTGGATGTTCTCCACATTCGTCTCGGCCTTGTTGTACTTGGTCTTCAGGTTGTCGATCTGGTCGCCTTTTTTCTTGAAGAAACCCAGGATGCCTTTCTGCTGCTCCTCGTTAGCGTCAAAGCTCTTCAGCTCGCCAATGAGGTCGGTGATCATATTGCCCACTTCGCCCAGGTCCTTGGTGGACACCTTGGCGAGAGCGGCCTCCGAGAAATCGCCGATCTTCTTCTGGCAGGCAGAGCCGTACTGCAGCACCTGCTGGCTGTTGGTAATGTCGATCTTCTGCGCAAAGGCGTCCACCATGGCCTTTTCCTCAGCGGTCAGCTTGACTTCTTCCGGGGCCGGGGCGGGCTCGGGCTTCTTTTCCTCAGCAGGAGCGGCTTCTTCCACCGGGTCCAGTGTCAGGGTGGGGGTAGCGGGTGCGTCCAGATCAAAATTGAAAGTGTTGTTCTCAGCCATGGGGATTCCTTCCTTTCCAAATCTACGCGTTAAAGGCCTTGTCCCTTTAACATGTTTTGCAAAACCGTCAGGTCTGCCGAGAGGTCCATGCTCTCGGCGGCATATAGGGCGTCCAGCTGGTTTTCAAAGGCCGTGGCAATGGATGCCGCGTTGTGTTCCACTTCGGTACGGATGGCGGCGGCGTTCTCGCCCTTGACGCCCTGCCGCGCCAGCGTGGCGTACTGCTGCAAAATGTTCACCGCATCGGGCAGATAGTAGTTGGCAAAGCGCCGCACCTGTTTGGCTTTGGCGGGGGTGGCTTCGACCGCTTCCACAATGGAGCGGCCTGCCTTTTCCATCCGGTCCATGGCGGCGGAGAGCGCCGGGTCCGGCAGGGAAGCATTGAGGCCGTGCAGGGTATCGAGCTTTTGCTGGATCTCGGTCAGCATGGCGTCCACGTCGTCCTGCCCGGTGTGGAACGGCACCTCGTGTTCCACCACATGGGGCGGGCAGAATTTCTGCCCCAGGCCAAACGCCGCGGCAGCGCCGCCCAGCGCCACCAGCAGTGCCCAGAGTTTGTACACCGGGAGCACCGCGCAGAGCACCACGAACACCAGAGCGCCTGCGTAAAACGGCAGGACACTGGGTTTCCGGGTGCGGATGATCTTGCTCATGAAGCGTCTCCTTTTCCGGGGCATTCAAGAAATTTAGCCCCTTTCCTCTCCATCATAAAGCTTTTTGGCAAAAACGCAAGCGTTTCATGAATAATTTACAGGTTTGCCATCATACGTTAATCAACCAATCGGCTAAGGCAGTGCCCCATACTTCCCGAAGCTTCTCCGGGCGGCAGGCCGCGTTGGCGGGGCTGGTGCTGGGCAGCTTGACGGCGGAAATGCCACTGATGGGTTGTAAATATTTGCAGTAAATTTTGTATGCCGTGGCCCCGTTGCAGAACACCGCCTCAATGGGAGCCTTAGCCAGCAGGGCGGCAATATCGTTGGGCACCACATCTTTGATGGAAGCATCCGAGGCGCCCGTGATGGTGCAGCTCTCCAATGTATCCCAGAGGGCCAGCCCGTGCCGCAGGATGAGCTGCTTTTTGGCGTCAATATCTTCCCGGGCGGGTATGGGCTCCCCGGTCAGGGCTGCCAGCATGGGCCAGAAGCGGTTCTGTGGGTGGCCATAGTAAAAAGCCATCTCCCGGCTCTTGGGGCTGGGCCAGGTGCCTAAAATCAAGGCCCGGCTGCGGGGCCCGTATACAGGCGCGAAGCTCATTTCTGCTCCTCCATGGCCTCCCACGGGGAACCGAGCGTCTTGCCCGAGGGCGCGGCTTTGGGGCCGTCGAACCACAGCTCCTCGATGAGGGCGGCCAGGCCGTCCTCCCGCACATCCCCGATGACCCGCTTGGCGGCAGCTTTGGCCTCCGGGGTGCCGTTGGCCATGCAGCAGGAGAGGCCCGCTGCTTTCAGCATCCCGATGTCGTTGGCAGAGTCGCCTGCCGCCACGGCGTCATCCAGCGTGAGGCCCATCCGGGCGCACAGGTCGGCCAGGCCTACGCCCTTGTCGATGCCGCCCCGCACGATGTCAAACGAGTACCAGCCGCCGGGCATCTCGCCGCCCACCTGCATCCAGTGCAGGTTCAGGTGGCCGTACTTTTTGTTGAATTCCTCCAGCGCGGCCGAGGGCAGCACGGCAAAGGCGGCATGGGGCATATCAATGAGGTGGCGGTCCTGATCTTCGCCGTCGATGCACTCCAGCCCCGGGGCGTTCATGTGGTCGTAGCAGGCCTTGAGGTAATCGTACTCGCAGTAGGCGTAGTAGGCGTCCTTGAAATCGAACTGCAAAGGATAGTTGTAATCCTCGCAGAAATCCACCAGCGCGTACATCTCCTCGTTGGTCAGGGGGTGCTCCGCAATGATGCGGCCCTCCCGGTCCAGCACGCAGGCACCGTTGCAGGTGATGGCGTAATCAAACCGGATGCCGCCCAGCTGGCCCTTGCGGTTCACGGCCGACCAGGCCCGCCCCGTGCTGAGGACGAACTTGCCGCCCGCCGCCTGCATCTTCTTGACGGCCTTGACCACCGCCGGGCGGGGAAAGTGTTCCCCAAAGGGGACAAGGGTATTATCGTAATCGCTGGCTAAAAGCTTGTATTGCATGGCTGTCTTCTCCTGGAAATTCATTCTTTCTCCCAGTATAACACAAAACGCCGCTCCGGGACATCCCGAAACGGCGGTAAGACTAAATTTTACGCGGCATCAGCCCACCAGCGCGACCACCACCTGCATGGCAACGCCAAGGAACGCGCCGCAGGCCCAGGTGAGGCCGGTGATGAAAAGGTTCTGCTTCCAGGAGGGGTTGGCCCGCCAGAGCACGGCCAGGCCCACACCGGCACCGGTGCACAGGCCGGCCACCAGGCTGGAGAACCGCAGGGCACCCTCGACATAGAGCTGGGTGAGCAGGACACTGGCGGCGCAGTTGGGGATGAGGCCCACCAGCGCGGCTACCACGGGCTGGAAAAAGCCCATCCGGCCCAGCACGTCGGCAAAGACATCCTCGCCCACGCCCTCCACGATGAGGCCGAACACGAGGCTGAACGCGAAAATGAAGACGAAGATCTCCAGCGTGTGGCGGAGGGCTGCTTTCCAGATGGGCTGGTGATGGCCCTCCGCATCGTCGTGTTCCTCGTGGCAGTCCACCTCATCGGCACGGCCGGTGTAGCCGCCCCGCAGCCCCTTGGGCAGGGCCTTACGGAGGACAAAATCCAGCCCAAAGCCCACGGCGATGGCGTACAGCACTTTGAGCACCATCAGCAAAACCAGCTTGTCCCAGTAGGCGGGCAGGGACACCAGCAGGGGGATGGCTTCGTCGCTGGTGGCGAGGAAAACCGCCATCAACGTGCCCAGCGTCACCACCCGGGAGGCGTAAAAGTTGGAGGCAATGGCGGAGAAGCCGCACTGGGGCACACAGCCCAGCAGGGCTCCCGGTACAAAACCCCAGCGCCCGCCGCCGGCCAGCAGCGCTTCGATCCGCTCGCCGTGGCGGGTCTCCACATATTCAATAAACAGGTAAGCCAAGAACAAAAACGGCAGCATCTTGGCGGTATCAACCAGGCTCTCGGCCAGAACATCCAGAAACAGATCCATGGGTACTCCTCAGAAAAATCGCTTTCATCTTGTAAATTGCAAATTGGTTGCATTTTGGGTGCGGAGTACAGTATACACGCATTCGGCGCGGATTGCAATACCAAATTGCAATCTTTTTGCATTTTTGCCCTGGAAAATTTTCCGGGCAGAAAAACAGCCCCCTTTTTACAGGGAGCTGCGGGATCTTCAGGCAATGCTGCGGGTGATGAACGGGATCACGTCTGTCTCGGCGGAGAGCTGGGCGGCGGCATCCTGGGTGAGCTTGTGGCAGTCCACCATCCGCTGCAGTACCACCCGGGCTCGCTTGTGGGCCAGCGCCGGGCTGGAGGCATATACCGAGGGGGCCTGCGGCAGGCCCGCCAGCACCACGGCCTGAGCATCGGTCAGAGAGGCGGCGTCTGTCTTAAAATACCCCTCGGCGGCCTCGGCCACGCCATAGCAGCCGTTGCCGAAGTAGATGGTGTTGACGTACATCTCAAAAATTTCCTGTTTGGAGTAATGCTTCTCGATGTCCAGCGCGGCAAACATCTCCGCCGCCTTGCGGGCCATCCGCTTTTCCTGGGTGAAATAGACGTTTTTGGCCAGCTGCTGGGTGATGGTGCTGCCGCCCTCGGCCAGGGTGCCGGAACGCAGGTCGGCCCAGAGTGCCCGGGCGATGGCGAGCGGGTCCACGCCGTGGTGGTGGACAAAACGGCTGTCCTCCACTGAGAGGACGGCGTCAATGTAGGTCTGGGGCAGCTGGTCATAGGGCACAAAGCTGGGCCGGGCCGTGATGCTTTGGTAGAGCGTTTCCAGCGGGGTGGCCTGCACGGCGCTCTGGTAGAGCTTGTACCCCTGCCAGCCAAAGGTGGCCGCGGCGGCGATCAGTGCCACCAGCAGCACCCCCAGCAGATAGCCGACCAGCCGCCGGAGGATACGGAAGAGAAATTTCATAGCACAAATCCTTTCGGGTCTGAGGTTTAGGCGTGTTACGGGATCAGTATACCGCAGCCGGATGACATTTCCGTGAACAAGCCCAGGATAAGCGCCGCGTTTTAATTGGTACGGCGCTTCCAGCTTGATCCTGCCTTGATTTTTTTCCCTGCCCATAACGCCCCCGGAAAACTGACCCCCAATTTTTTGAAAAAATTGAACTTAACCTATTGACAATGTAGGTAAATGGGGATATACTACAGACACACCAGACCACTAACCAAGTAGGAATAAGAAAAATGGTGAGACGACTGAAAGGAGGGCAAGCAAAATGACGCTGATCTGGAACGAACTGCTCCATGCAAACTTCCGTTGTGGGCGAATGTACAGCGCCCGGGCTGAACGAATCTGTCTGACCCAAAGCTGTGCACTGCCCTCCTCCGCCCGAATGTGACGGCCAACGGAAGCGGCAGCCCTGCCCAAAGGGAACGACAACTGGATTTCAGGCCCGGGTACTGAGCAAACATCAGTTCCCGGGCTTTTTTGTAAGTAAAAGTAATACTAAAAGTATAAATAGAGGAGAAAAATACTATGTCTAACTATAAATTTGAGACCCTTCAGCTGCATGTTGGCCAGGAGCAGGCCGATCCCGCTACCGATTCCCGCGCGGTGCCCATTTACCAGACCACTTCCTATGTCTTCCGCAACAGCCAGCATGCTGCTGACCGCTTCGGCCTGGCAGATGCCGGCAATATCTATGGCCGCCTGACCAACTCCACCCAGGACGTCTTTGAGAAACGGATTGCAGCCCTGGAGGGCGGCGTGGCGGCTCTGGCCACCGCTTCCGGTGCCGCTGCCATCACCTACACCATCGAGGCTCTGGCACAGGCCGGTGATCACATCGTGGCGCAGAAGACCATCTACGGCGGCAGCTACAACCTGCTGGAGCACACCCTGACCCAGTTTGGCGTCACCACCACCTTTGTCAACGCCCATGACCTGGCTGAGGTGGAGAACGCCATCCAGCCCAACACCAAGGCGGTCTATCTGGAGACTCTGGGCAACCCCAACAGCGATATCCCCGATATCGATGCCATCGCCGCCATCGCTCACAAGCACGGCCTGCCGCTGGTCATTGATAACACCTTTGGCACCCCGTACCTGATCCGTCCCATTGAGCACGGCGCAGACATCGTGGTCCACTCTGCCACCAAGTTCATCGGCGGCCACGGCACCACCCTGGGCGGTATCATCGTGGACAGTGGCAAGTTTGACTGGAAAGCCAGCGGCAAGTATGCGAACATTGCGGCACCCAACCCCAGCTACCACGGCGTTTCCTTTGCTGAGGCAGCCGGCCCCGCTGCATTTGTGACTTATATCCGCGCCATCCTTCTGCGCGATACCGGCGCTACCATCTCTCCGTTCAACGCGTTCCTGCTGCTGCAGGGCACCGAGACCCTGAGCCTGCGCATTGAGCGCCATGTGGAGAACACCAAGAAAGTCGTGGAGTTCCTGGCAAATCATCCGCAGGTCGAGAAAGTCAACCACCCCTCTCTGCCCGATCACCCGGATCACGCCCTGTATGAGAAGTATTTCCCCAACGGCGGCGCTTCCATTTTCACCTTTAATATCAAGGGCGGCCGCGAGGAAGCATTCAAGTTCATCGACAACTTGAAAGTCTTCTCCCTGCTGGCCAACGTTGCCGACGTCAAGAGCCTGGTTATCCACCCGGCTTCCACCACCCACAGCCAGCTGAACGATGAGGAGCTGGCCGAACAGCAGATCTACCAGAACACCATCCGCCTGTCCATCGGCACTGAGCACATCGACGATATCATCGCCGACCTCGAGGCAGGTTTTGCGGCTGTCCGCGGCGAGTGATTCCCCGGCGGCAGCTCTCTGGCAGAATGTCCCCCGTTTTGCGAGAAACGTTCCATTTTTCTCCTATATTCTTCCTTTTGTGTCGTTTCGTGCAACAAAGTCAAAAGCAAAAGAGCGGCTGCGAAGCAGCCGCTCTTTTGTGCGTTACAAATTTATAGATGGAATCAGATCTCGTTGCCGGGGAACTGCGGGATGCCGTCAAAGCCTTTCTGCAGGTCGGCGTCGGTGGGAATGGTATCGGTCATCTTGCCGTCATGGAATTTCTCATAGGCCACCATGTCAAAGTAGCCGGTGCCCGTCAGGCCGAAGACGATGGTCTTTTCCTCGCCGGTCTCCTTGCACTTGAGCGCTTCGTCGATGGCCACCCGGATGGCGTGGCTGCTCTCCGGGGCGGGGAGGATACCCTCAATGCGGGCGAACTGCTCAGCGGCCTCAAACACGCTGGTCTGCTCCACGCTGCGGGCCTCCATCAGGCCGTCGTGATAGAGCTGGCTCAGGATGCTGCTCATGCCGTGGTAGCGCAGGCCGCCTGCGTGGTTGGGACTGGGGATGAAGCCGGAGCCCAGAGTGTACATCTTGGCCAGCGGGCAGACCATGCCGGTGTCGCAGAAGTCGTACACGAACTTGCCGCGGGTCAGGCTGGGGCAGCTGGCGGGCTCTACCGCAATAAAGCGGTAGTCTGCCTCGCCCCGGAGCTTTTCGCCCATGAACGGGCTGATGAGGCCGCCCAGATTGCTGCCGCCGCCCGCGCAGCCGATGATGATGTCAGGCTTGACGCCCAGTTTGTCCAGTGCGGTCTTGGTCTCCAGACCGATGACGCTCTGGTGGAGAAGTACCTGGTTGAGCACGCTGCCCAGCACATAGCGGTAGCCCGGGGTGGAGGTGGCAACTTCCACCGCCTCGCTGATGGCGCAGCCCAGGCTGCCCGTGGTGTCCGGGTGCTCGGCCAGGATCTTGCGGCCTACATTGGTGGTCATGCTGGGGCTGGGAGTGACGGAAGCACCATAGGTGCGCATCACCTCACGGCGGAACGGCTTCTGCTCGTAGCTCACCTTGACCATGTAGACCTTGCAATCCAGCCCGAAGTAGCTGCAGGCCATGGAGAGCGCCGTGCCCCACTGGCCGGCACCCGTCTCAGTGGTCACGCCTTTCAGGCCCTGCTTCTTGGCGTAGTAGGCCTGCGCAATGGCGCTGTTCAGCTTGTGGCTGCCGCTGGTGTTATTGCCCTCAAACTTATAGTAGATCTTGGCCGGGGTGCCCAGGGCTTCTTCCAGCCGGTAGGCACGGCACAGGGGGCTCGGACGATACATCCGGTAGTATTCGCGGATCTCATCCGGGATGGGGATATAGGGGGTGGTGTCGTCCAGCTCCTGCTGCACCAGCTCATCGCAGAAAACGCCGTCCAGCTCTTTGGCGGTCATGGGCTGCAGGGTGCCGGGATTGAGCAGGGGAGCGGGCTTGTTTTTCATGTCCGCCCGCACATTGTACCATGCGGTGGGCAGCTCGGATTCTTCCAGGTAATACTTGTACGGGATGTTCGTTTCGGTCTTCATAAGGCTTGTCCTTTCCGGGGCCGCTGTCGCAAACCAGCGCGCCTCTTCACTCTGTGGGACAAGGGACTTATGGCAAATAAAAAGCCGCCCTTATCCCAAACACAATTCGTGTATTGGGACAAGAGCGGCCAACATTCAAATTTTTGAACGAGCCAGCACTCCTGCGGTGCCACCCAATTTTGGCGGGATTTGCGCCCCGCCCTCTCGTGATATGCCAACACATACCGGCTTTGTTCACGGAGACGCTCTCCGTCGCCCCTACTGCGTATGCCATAAAATTTACGCCATACGGTTTGGTTTGCCCTCAAAGGCCCATTCCCGCCCACAGCTGCTCTGCGCCGCTCCCACCAAACGCGGCACTCTCTGGGAAAGCAGGGGATCGTGGGGGTACTTATGCCCTCTCACTGGTTTGGCAGTATTCTACTCCCGCAGTGGGTTGGTTGTCAACACGTTTTTTAAAAAAGTTTTGATTCAGGACACAAAAGTAATACTTCGCAGTCCTGAATTGCTCTAAAACGGCGCCAGGATGCTGCTGGGCGTTGTGGAAGCGGGCAGGAACACCACCAGCCCCCGCCCGCCGTACAGGTACGGGTTAGCGGTGCAGCTGGTTCCTACCGCCAGCACGAACAGTACCAGAAGAGCAAGAATGAGCAGAATGGTCCAGATCTGCCGCTGGGCCGGGGGCGGACGTTTGCGCTGCATGGCGCTCCCTCCTTGTTTTGTGTTGCTGCCCCATGGTATGCACCACGGGCGGCGATTGTGCGCGGGACGCAAGTGTGGTACACTATAGCTGAATGATTTTTCTGTGGGGAGAGTTTGTATGCTGACCATTACACTGCTGGGCACGGCGGCCACCATGCCCCTGCCGGACCGGGCACTGACAGCGGCGGCAGCCGAATGCGTGGGCCACAGCCTGCTGTTTGACTGCGGCGAGGGCACCCAGGCCGCCGCCCGCCGGGCCGGGGTCAATTTGATGAAGCTGGACGCGATCTGTCTGACTCATTACCATGGCGACCATATCTTTGGTCTGCCGGGGCTGCTGCAGACGCTGGGCTGCCAGGGCCGTACCCGCCCGCTGGCGCTCTACGGGCCTGCCGGGCTGGATGCCATCTGGCCTGCCCTGCGCACCCTGACCGGGCCGCTGCCCTATCCCATCCGGGCCAGGCAGCTGGACAAAGACCCCGTAGACCTTGCGGCCTTTGGCTGGCCTGCGGGGGCACAGCTGCTGCCCATCCCCACCCGGCACCGGGTGCCCAGCCGGGGGTATGCGCTCACGCTGCCCCGGGCCGGACGATTCCTGCCCGAAAAGGCCCGGGCGCTGGGCGTGCCTGTGGCAGACTGGAAAAAATTACAGCACGGAGAGACGGTACAGGTGAGGGAGTGGGAAGTGACCCCGGCAGAGGTGCTGGGCCCGCCGCGCCGGGGGCTGAAATTCGTTTTCTCCGGGGATACGGCTCCCTGCCCGGCGCTGGAGGCAGCGGCTCAGGACGCCGACCTGCTTCTCTGCGATGCCACCTATGCGGAGCCGGAGCAGGAAGCCCAGGCAAAACAGTACGGTCACAGCACATTTGGGCAGAGCGCGGCCCTCGCCGCCCGGGCCGGGGCAAAGCGGCTCTGGCTGGTGCACTATTCGCCCATGATCACGGAGCCGGAGGAGTGCCTGCACTTTGCGCAGGGGACATTCCCGCAGGCGGAGTGCGGCTTTGACGGCAAGCAGCTGACCCTGCAATTCGAGGAGGAACCCCATGGCTGACCATAAAATCAAACTGGACTCCGGCGCGGCAGCCCTGCTGGATGCCCTGCACGGGGCAGGCTATGCGGCTTACGCCGTGGGCGGCTGCGTCCGGGACAGCCTGCTGGGTCTTACGCCCCACGATTGGGACCTCTGCACCAGCGCCCTGCCCCGGCAGGTGCTAGATCGATTCGGGAAAGAGCAGTGCATCCCAACGGGTTTACAGCACGGCACCGTGACGGTCAAATATGGTGGAAAACTCTACGAGACGACGACTTTCCGCACCGAGGGCAGCTACTCGGATGGCCGCCACCCGGATTCCGTGGCGTTTGTGCCGGACGTGAAAGAAGACCTGGCCCGGCGGGATTTTACCATCAACGCCATGGCCTACAGCGCCGAGGAGGGGCTGATCGACCCCTTTGGCGGGCGGGAAGACCTGGCCCGGGGCCTTGTCCGGGCTGTGGGCGTGCCCCACCAGCGCTTTACCGAGGATGCCCTCCGCATCCTGCGGCTCTACCGGTTCGCGGCGCGGTTTGGCTTTGAAATCGACCCGGCTACCGGGCAGGCGGCGCGGGAGCTCTGTGCCCATCTGGACTGTGTCTCCACTGAGCGTATCACGGAGGAACTGACCCGCCTGCTGGCAGCGCCCAAGCCCGGAACGTGGATGGAGCCCGCCGTTTTTGCGGTGGTGCTGCCGGAGCTGTTCACGCCGGAAAACGCCCCGCGGTTTGAAGCGGCCCGGGCCGTCATCGACACCCTGCCCGAAGGCCTGCCGGAGGTGTCCGCCCGGCTGGCGGCACTTTTGCTCCCGCTGGGGGAGCAGGGGACACGGAAAGCACTCAAACAGCTGCGCTGTTCCAATGCCCTCATCGAGGAAGTGACCACCCTTGTCCGGGAGGCCGGGCTGGTTCCGGAAGAAAAAACGGCCGCCCGGGCGATCCAGGCCAGACGCCTTCTGGGCCGGCTGGAGCCAGATACCCTCCGCCGTCTGCTGGCTCTCTGCGCGGCCCACAGGCCGGAACAGGCGGCTGCCTTTGCGGCCCTGCAAACGGCAGCAGGCCGGCTGCAAGCGGAAAACGCCTGCTGCCGGGTGGGGCAATTGGCTGTCAATGGCCGGGACCTGATGGCGCTGGGCGCAAAGCCCGGCCCGGGCCTGCGCGGACAGCTGGAGGCTTTGCTGGAAGCCGTCATCACGGGGCAGCTCCCCAACGAACGGAAAGCCCTGCTGGCAGCGGTGAAAATAGAATTGGATCCGTGATTTTTCACGGCTTGACAAGCGAAAAATTGTGCGGTAGTATTATATCTACTGATTTGGTATGTTGAACAAAACAGGAGTATTTACATGACAGAAATACAGAACCCTCCCAAGGCGCTCATTGCCATGAGCGGAGGCGTGGATAGCTCGGTGGCGGCATGGCTGATGCAGCAGGCGGGCTGTGAGTGCACGGGCGTTACCATGCGGCTTACCCGCAACGAGACGCTGGGACAGTCCGGTTTCCACACCTGCTGCTCGGAACGGGATATCGAGGATGCCGCTGAGGTGGCGTTTGCCATGGACATCCCCTATGAGGTGGTGGATTTTACCGCCGATTTCCGGGAGAAGATCATCGAGAAATTCATCCGGGTGTATGAGGCGGGCGGCACGCCCAACCCCTGCATCGACTGCAACAAGTATATGAAATTTGACCATCTGCTCCGTTGGGCCGACGCCCACGGCATCGACTATGTGGTCACGGGCCATTATGCCCGGGTGGAGCAGGACGAGGCCACGGGCCGCTGGCTCCTGAAAAAGGGACTGGACGAGGGCAAAGACCAGAGCTATGTGCTGTACAACCTCACCCAGGAGCAGCTGGCCCGGGTCCGCCTGCCGCTGGGCGGCCTGCACAAGACCGAGGTGCGGGAGATTGCGGAGAAGCGGCACTTCATCAACGCCCGCAAGCACGACAGCCAGGACATCTGCTTTGTGCCCGACCGGGATTACGCCAAGTTTATGGAGGGCTTCACGGGAAAGCATTATCCTCCTGGCGATTTCCTCGATGAAAACGGCAGCCGGGTGGGCACCCATCAGGGAGCTGTCCGGTACACCATCGGTCAGCGCAAGGGGCTGGGTCTTGCTATGGGGGCACCGGTCTATGTCTGCGCCAAGGATATGCAGGCCAACACCGTCACAGTCGGCCCGGAGGATGCCCTGTTTGACCGCATCGTCTATGCGGACGAGGTCAACTGGATCAGCGTTCCGGGGCTGACGGAGCCGCTGCGGGTAACCGCCCGCACCCGGTACCATCAGGTGGAGCAGGCCGCCACGGTCTACCCGGCCGAGGGCGGTTTCCGGCTGGAATTTGACCAGCCCCAGCGTGCCCCTACCACCGGCCAGGCCGTGGTGCTGTATCAGGGGGATGTCGTCCTGGGCGGCGGGACGATCACGAGTGTAGAGAGATAAACCTCTCAGTCATCGCTTGGCGATGCCAGCCACTCCCCTTTCGGCACTTTCGTGCCACCTCCCCCGACTGGGGGAGTCTTTCCTATCAGGGGAGCCCTTGGCAGTCGGGAGAACAGCGATCGAAAAACAAAAATAACTGCGCCGCACGGTGAAACGTCAGGTGCAATCGTAGAGAAAAGGGTAGGAAATTTATGCAAGATCAATATTCCCGCACGCAGCTGCTGCTGGGTGCAGAGGCAATGGAAAAATTACACCACAGCCGGGTGGCTGTGTTTGGCATCGGCGGTGTAGGTGGCTATACCGTGGAGGCATTGGCCCGCAGCGGCGTGGGAGCGCTGGATCTGATCGACGACGATAAGGTCTGCCTCACCAACCTCAACCGCCAGATCGTGGCCACCCGCAAGACGGTGGGCCAGTATAAGGTGGATGTGGCCGCAGAACGCATCCACGATATCGACCCCAACATCAAAGTGACCACCTACAAGACGTTCTTCACTCCGGAGACGCAGGATCAGTTCGATTTCACCCAGTATGATTACGTCGTGGATGCCATTGATACCGTTACGGGGAAGATCGCGCTGGTGGTCAAGGCAAAAGAGGCCGGTGTGCCCATCATCTGCGCCATGGGTGCCGGCAACAAGATGGACCCCACCCGCTTTGAGGTGACGGACATCTACAAGACCTCCGTCTGCCCGCTGGCCAAGGTTATGCGCACCGAGTGCCGTAAGCGCCGCATCAAGCACCTGAAAGTCGTCTACTCCAAGGAGCCCGTCATGACCCCCATTGAGGATGATTCCATCAGCTGCAAGGACCACTGCATCTGCCCTCCGGGCACCCAGCGCAAGTGCACCATCCGCCGCTCTGTCCCCGGCTCCAACGCCTTTGTGCCGTCGGTGGCGGGCCTCATCATCGGCGGTGAGGTCGTCAAGGACTTAGTCGGTTTTGTGCCGATGAAAGGATAATTTTTCTGGAAAAAGCCCCAGTGTATTTCTACACTGGGGCTTTTTTGCCGCCGGGACGGATGGCGGCGGCCGATGCTGTTCGAATCCACCCGCTACGATCCCCTTGATATGTTTCTACAAAACAGAAACTCCAGCACCCGGTTCGGATGCTGGAGTTCTTGGTG